>SAMEA104315433__coassemble_71_pt1 | contig 60826 bp, 44 predicted proteins | sample SAMEA104315433__metabat2_low_PE_009 | metagenome-assembled genome bin SAMEA104315433 (sample SAMEA104315433) | gut metagenome | biome: Monkey gut; feature: monkey-associated habitat; material: faeces | place: China | collected 2013
ATCAACCGCGAACTGGATGACTACCGCCTGCGCTACACCACCGACAGCATCAAGACGTTCACCTTCACCCGTGAGAAAATCAAACTCAGTCCCGTCACCTACTACGGCGTGACGAAAGACAACATAGGCTACATCGCGCTCAACACCTACAACGAACACTCTGCCGAGGGTGTGAAGAAGGCGTTGCTCGAATTTAAGGCCAACCCTGCCGTAAAGGCGGTGGTGCTCGACTTGTGTGGCAACGGCGGCGGACTGGTGGACGAAGCCATCAAAATTCTCGGCTTCTTCCTGCCTAAAGGCACCGAGGTGTTGACCACAAAAGGCCGCACCACAAAGGATTACCGTGTGTATAAAACCTCGGAGCAACCCATTATGCCCGATATGCCACTGGCGGTGCTCATCGACGGAGGCTCTGCCTCGGCAAGCGAAATCACCGCTGGCGCACTCCAAGACCTCGACCGCGCCGTGATTATCGGCGGTCGTTCCTACGGCAAGGGGCTGGTGCAGACCACCCGACCACTGCCGTTCAACAGTTTGCTCAAACTCACCATCGCCAAATACTACATTCCAAGTGGCCGCCTGATTCAAGAAATCGACTACAGCCACCGCAACCCCGACGGCACGTTCAAGCACAAGCCCGACAGTCTGTGCAACGTGTTTCACACGGCTCACGGCCGTGAGGTGCGCGACGGTGGTGGCATCACTCCCGATATAAAAGTCACCTTCCCAGAAGTGAACCGACTGGTTTACAACATCGTGCGCGACCAGTGGGCATTCGACTACGCCACAAAATACGCAGCCGAGCACCCCACCATCGCCCCTGCTGGCGAATTTGAAATCACCGACGAGATTTTCAACGATTTCAAGAAGTTTATCGACCCCAACAAGTTCCAATACGACAAGTTGTGCGAGACTGGCGTTTCGCTCCTTCGCAAGACTGCCGAAACGGAGGGTTATATGACCGACTCGGTGAAAGCGGAGTTCGACAAACTTGAAAAGATGCTGAAGCACGACCTCAACCACGACCTCGACCGCAACCGTAAGGAAATCAGCCGCCATCTGTCGAGCGAAATCGTAAAGCGATACTACTACGACGCAGGCGAATGTGAAAACGAACTGAAGTTCCACAAGGCAATGGACGAAGCCGTGGCAATGTTCAACAAGCCCGGCGAATACAAAAAGATACTTAGAAAATAGAAGTCACGCACGGATCTCACGACTATCGCACTTGCCTCACACAGATCTCACAGATTTCACAGATTTTTTATAAAAATTTGTCCAATAAGTCTGATAGGTCCGATAAGTTCGAAAAATTCTAATTTCTAATATCTAACTTCTAATTTCTTAAAAAGAAATGGAAATAAGAGAATTATGTGATATTTTCAACAACAAAGTGCGCCTTGCCGCAGTAAAAAAAATGCTGACGGCGAAGCGCCACCGTGTTGTGTCGGTCGATGGGCTGGCTGGATCGTCGGCCGCCATGCTGTTTGCACGGCTGCCACGCCTCGAAGCACCCTACCTCATCATCGCCAACGACCTCGACGAAGCCGGCTACATCTACAACGACATCTGTCAAATCAATGGCGAAGACTCCACGCTGATTTTCCCGTCGGGCTACAAGCGCGACATCAAATATGGGCAAATAGACGCGCCGAGCGAAATTCTCCGCACCGAAGTGCTCAACCAGTGGTACGGCAACCCCAAATTGCAATGCGTGGTCACCTATCCCGAAGCACTCGCCGAGAAGGTGGCGGCAAAGGAGGTCATCGACCACACCACCATCACCCTCACCGTGGGCTCGGAGGTGGACTTGATAGCCACAGGCGCACAACTCCGTGAGTTTGGTTTCCAAATGGTGGACTATGTGTATGAGCCGGGGCAATTCTCAATTCGTGGCTCCATTCTCGACGTGTTTTCTTACAGCAACGAACTGCCCTACCGTATCGACTTTTTCGGCGATGAAATCGACAGTATTCGCACATTCAACGTCGAAACCCAGTTGAGCGACCAACGCCTCAACAGCATTTCCATTCTCAACAACAATGCCGACGCAGCCAACAGCGGAACATCGCTTTTGGGCTTCATTCAGAAGGAGGCGTGGCTGATTTGCCGCAGCGCCGACTGGCTCACCAGCAGAGTGAAGGCAGTGACGGAGGAAAGCCTTTCGTCGAGTGCCATGATTGCCGAGGAATGCGATTCGCACGCCATGGAGAAAATCGTGGATTACGCCGATTTCATCGCAGATTTTAGCGATTTTCGCCGTCTGGAATGGCACACAGCCGAAAACTCCGACCCTTGCGACGCACGCCTCACCTTCTCGTTCACCCCACAAGGCATCTACCACAAGAATTTCGACCTCATCAGCAGTTCGTTTAAAGATTTCATTGCGAAGGGCTACAAACTATACATCCTCAGCGACAGCGAGAAGCAGACCGCGCGCCTGCGTGTGATTTTCGATGACCGCCACGACGAAATTCCGTTTACCCCGGTAAAAAGCACCATTCACGAGGGCTTCGTTGACGACGAGTTGAAGATGTGCGTGTTTACCGACCACCAGATTTTCGACCGATTCCACCGCTATAATCTCAAGAGCGACCGCGCTCGTTCGGGCAAACTCGCCCTCTCGCTGAAAGAACTGAACCAGATTGAAGTAGGCGACTACATCGTGCATGAAGACCACGGCATCGGCAAGTTTGGCGGACTGGTGCGCAACCGTGCCAACGGCACTTTGCAAGAGGTGATTAAACTCATCTATCAGAACGGCGACATCATATTCTGCTCTATCCACGCGCTGCACAAACTCTCGAAATACCGTGGCAAAGAGGGCGTGGAACCTAAATTGAGCAAACTCGGCGGTGGTGCTTGGAACAAAATCAAGAACCGCACCAAGAGCAAACTCAAAGACATTGCCCGCGACTTGATAAAACTCTACGCAAAACGCCGCGAGGCGAAGGGCTTCGCCTATTCGCCCGACGGATATTTGCAGCAGCAACTCGAAGCGTCGTTTATCTACGAAGACACCCCCGACCAACTCAAAGCCACGCAAGCCGTGAAGGCCGACATGGAGCGCGACCGCCCTATGGACCGTCTGGTGTGCGGCGATGTAGGATTCGGCAAAACGGAAGTGGCGATTCGTGCGGCATTCAAAGCGGCGACCGACGGCAAACAGGTGGCGGTGCTCGTGCCCACCACAGTGCTTGCATTCCAGCACTACAACACGTTCACCGAACGCCTGAAGGAGTTTCCTGTGAGGGTAGATTATCTCACCCGCGCACGAAAGCCAAAAGAAGTGAAGCAACTGCTTGCCGACTTGGCCGACGGAAAAATCGACATTCTTATCGGAACGCACAAATTAATCGGTAAAACCGTGAAATTTCGCGACCTCGGACTGCTGATTGTGGACGAGGAACAGAAGTTTGGCGTGAGCGTGAAGGAGAAACTGAAGGAGATGAAAACAAACGTCGACACCCTTACGATGAGTGCCACCCCAATTCCTCGCACCTTGCAGTTCTCGCTGATGGGTGCGCGCGACTTGAGTGCCATCACCACGCCACCAGCCAACCGCTACCCTATCCTCACTTCGGTGAAACCGCTCGACGACGACATCGTGAAGGAAGCCATCAATTTCGAACTCTCACGCAACGGTCAGGTGTTTTTCGTGAACAACCGCATCGACCAGTTGCCAATCCTCGAAAATATGATTCACCGCCTCGTGCCTGATGCGCGTGTGGTGGTGGGCCACGGCCAGATGAGCCCCGAAGAACTGGAGAAACGCATCATCGACTTCACCAACCACGACTACGACGTGCTGCTTGCCACCACCATCATCGAGAGTGGCATCGACATGCCGAACGTGAACACGATCATTATCAACAACGCCCAAAACTACGGTTTGAGCGATTTGCACCAACTCCGTGGGCGTGTGGGACGCAGCCACCGCAAGGCATTCTGCTACCTCACCATTCCGCCTGAGCGTCCGCTCACCCCAGTGGCAATGCGCCGACTGAATGCCATCGAGAGTTTCAGCGACTTGGGCTCCGGCATTCAGATTGCGATGCAGGACCTCGACATTCGTGGCGCCGGCAACTTGCTCGGAGCGGAGCAAAGCGGCTTTATCGCCGACCTCGGCTACGAGACCTACCAGAAGATTTTGAAGGAAGCGGTGCTTGAACTGAAAACGCAAGAATTTGCCGATACTTTCGAGGCTCAACAGACGGAAGAATCGCAGATTTCTGGCCACGAGGTGGAATATGTGAACGACTGTACCATCGACACCGACCTCGAACTTTTCTTCCCTCCTTCCTACGTGCCACAAGAGAGCGAGCGCATCACGCTCTACCGTGAGCTCGACAATATGGAAACCGACAAGGAGGTAGACGAATTTGAGGCGAGAATGCGCGACCGTTTCGGTCCTATTCCCGATATTGCCGCCGAACTCATCCGCATCGTGCCCATGCGTCGCATAGCGCGCACCCTTGGCGTGGAGAAGGTGGCACTGAAGCAGGGCAACCTTTACCTCTACTTCGTGGGCAAGGAAAATGCGGCGTACTACAATTCTAACGCTTTCGGCCGTTGCCTGTCGTACTTGCAGAGCGAACCACTGCGCTGCAAACTCCGCGACGTGAACGACCGTTGCAGTTTCCTCATCGAAAACGTGAAATCCGTTACCGAAGCCCTCGCCCTCCTCAAGCACATCGCCGCCATGCGCCCAGTGTAGCGAGAAATCAGATTCCTTTGTAATGTAAGGAGCACTCAGAGCACTCAGATAGCTCCGAGTGCTCCTCCCAAAACCCTAAAGCCGCCAGCTGGTATTAAAGTTTTTTAACAGTGGTTGGGGTGGGGATTGGAATATTGTGGGTATCTTTGTTAGTTAATTGGTTAATAATGAACTTATATAAGATATGAAGATTTTTTCTCGTTTCACTCCTCTGCTGGTAATGGGGGTGCTTGCCATCACCATCGCACTCTCAGGTTGTGGCAAAGATGCCTTGCAAAAGGCTGTGAAAGACGCTTTTATCAAGGGTGACACCACCGAAACCACCTATCAAGCCATCTGCGACATCATCACTGGCAATCCCGAAAAATACAGCGCCTACGTTGATGCCGACGGCAATATCAACACCGACGCTCTCGACGAGATGATCAACGAGGTGGGGCAAAGTCTGCGCCCACCAATGACTTGGAACACCAAAAATTACGGTCAACGCGCGCTGTCGCTGAGCATCTACTTCGAGCGCAGCGGCTCGATGGTGCCCTACGACCAGGCTTCGGGGGCAGGCCAGTTGAAAAAGGCGGTGAACGACCTCATCAACTTCTTCCCCGGCGGCGAGAACGCGAGCATCAACATCGTGAACGACAACATCTACCCATACAGCGGCACGGTGGAATCGTTTTTGCAAGACCGCGACATCTACGCCTCCACCAAAGGCATCGGCGATGCCTCGTACACCGACTTCAAGGTGATTTTCGACAAGATTTTCCAAGCGCAAAAGCCCGGCAATGTGGCGGTGCTGATTACCGACCTCATCTACTCGCCCAAAAACACCGCTGGCGTGAGCGTGAGCAAGATTTTCAATGAGGAAAACAGCCTTGCCACCTCCATCTTCACCAAATACAAGGGTAAATCCATCATCGTGAACCAACTTCGTGGCGACTACGACGGCCAGTACTACCCCTACAACGGCAACTCATTCCACTACAAGGGGTTGCGCCCATTCTACGCCATCATCATCGCCGACGTTTCCACCATCGACCGCATGGTGAAAGACACCCGATTCACCAACTTCCTCAACCTGCAAGGCACGGTGAACACCTACCGCTTCAACCAAGCCCACACCACGCTCGACTACAAGCTCGTGCCTGTGTGGAAAAACAACGCCGGCCGCTTCCGTGAGAGCCGCGACCAGAAGGGACTTATCACCAACTGCGAGCCCGACCGCGAAACCGGCATCATCGCATTCAGCGTGGCGGTGAACTTCGGCGGCCTGCAGAAAGACGAAGCATTCCTGAGCAATCCATCCAACTTCACAATACAGTCGCAAAACGGATTCACCATGAAGGTGGAGAAAATCATGCCCACCGACATCACTGGCAACACCAAGACATACCTCGACGGCATGACGCACGTGATCACCTTCACCGGCAAGATGAACACCGCCAAGGAAGAAATCAACGTGAACTTGCGCAACGACTTCCCTGCATGGATTGCACAATCCACCAGCGACGACGATTCAAGCGCATCCACCGCAGGATTTGCCAACACCACCTTCGGATTGGAGCGATTCCTCCGTGGCATCTACGACGCATTCTCGGCATCACAAGCCAACTACACCTCAATGACAATAAAACTCGAAAAATAAGATATGGACAAAAAAGGCATTTATCTCATCACGGGCATCGTGGCCACAGTGCTATTCTGGGTTTTCCGTGTGGAAGTTTACGAAGGGCTCTACCAAGCGCCAGGCTACAGCGATGCCATGTACAACACCGGCATCTACGGCATAGTGGGCATCATCAGCGCAGCCATGGCTTGGGGCGCAGCCGCCATCTTCTACTACGCCATCAACTCGGTACGCTTCGCGCGCTGGTGGCACTGGCTCTCCATCCTTGCCATCGTGAGCATTCTCGCCCCCATTGTGTGCTACTGCGTAAACTCCAGCATTTTCAACTCCGAAAACTACTCCTACGCCGCCGAAATGGTGTCGTTCGAGGGCGTGAACATGATTTTCACCGCAGTTTTGTATGTGGTGGCATCATATTCTATCCGCTGGTGGAGTTCCAACTGCCGTCACACCCCATTCCCACAATAAACTGAATCATCACAGCACAATAAAAGTCAAGATATGAGATTATTCATTTTCGCCATCGGCGGCACAGGCTCCAGAGTGCTGAAGTCGCTCGTTATGCTCTCGGCTGCCGGTGTGAAACCGCTCGATGAAGACGGCCGTCCAATCCCCAACGTGGAACTGGTGCCCATCATCATCGACCCGCACAAGAGCAACGAAGACCTCAAACGCACCGAGCAAATGCTCACCGAATACTGCACCATTCGCGAAAAACTCTACGGACGCGAAGTGAATGGCGACGGATTTTTCGGCACCAAAATCAGCACCTTGCGCTCGATTATGGGCATGACTGCCACCACCATCAACGACACCTTCATCTTCAACATGGAGGCTGTGGGACAGACCAAATTCCGCCAGTTTATCAGCTACGACACCATGGACGAGCCTAACCAGGCGCTCACGTCGCTCCTGTTTGCCGACTACCAGTTGGAAAACAAGATGAACATCGGTTTCGTGGGATCGCCAAACATCGGTTCGGTGGCGCTCAACATGATTAAGGACAGCGAAGAATTTAAGGCGTTTGCCAACGTGTTTGGCGAGGGCGACCGCATTTTCTTCATCAGCAGCATATTCGGCGGCACAGGCGCGGCTGGTTTCCCAATTTTGGTGAAAAACATTCGCCAAGCGCAAAACCTCGACGTGAGCAACAAGAATTTCCTGCGCCAAGCCCCTATCGGCGGACTCACCGTGCTGCCCTACTTCAACCTCAACAACAGTCAGGGCAAGAGCATCGACAAAGCCGACTTCGTGGTGAAAACGCAAAGTGCGCTTCAATACTACAACGAAACGCTCACCGGCGACGCCGACCGCAACGTGAACGCCATCTTCTACCTTGGCGACCAAACCTCGTCGATTCCCTACGACTACGACCCCGGCAACATTCGCGACCAGCACAACCCTGCCCATCTGGTGGAAATGGTGGGTGCGATGGCGGCGCTGAAATTCGCCGGTATGGCCGACAGGCAATTCCTCGACGGCATGGGCGGCTTTCTGCCCACCAAGGCGTTTGAGTACGGTCTCGACAAGGACTTGCTCGATGTGGATTTCACCACATTCGGACAGGAGACACGCCACCTCATCTATCGCCCGATGGTGAAGTTCCACATGTTGTTTATCTACATGCGCACCGCCCTGAAAGCCATCATCGGACAGGGCTACACGCAAGACGAGCCAAAAATCCGCAGCGAGTTCACCACCACGCAATTCTACCGCACGCTGGTTGACCAGTTCTTCGACTTCTACACCGAATGGCTCACCGAGATGCACCAGAATCTGCGCCATGTGGAACTGTTCAACGTGGGCGAGAACAACCTTTCCAACATCATCCACAATGTGGTGACTAAAAAGGGATTCTTCGGACGCAAGAGCGTGGACGAAAACACGTTCAACTCCGAAATGAACAAACTCAGCCGCGACAACAAAAAATACAGCGACCGCACTGTGGAATACAAGTTGCTCGACCTCTTCAACCAAGCGGCTGGCAACATTCTTGACGAAAAATACGAAAACATCAATTAAGCCTCACACGCACCATGAGCAAGATTCTTTCATACAACAACAAGACCACCAAGACCAGTTCGGAAGACTGGATTGCAGTGGAGCCATATAGCGACGACGACATTCGCCAAATCAAAGACCCGAACGGCGGACTGTCGCGCAACCCTCGCACAGCCATTCCAAGCCCATTTGCGCAACTCGACCTCGTGAAAAACGCGTTTGAGCACCTGCAACCCACGCCACAAGGCATGGTGGGCATAGCCAGCGAGCAAATCATGGTGAGCAACGCCCTCGATGTGGCGCAGCTCTTCTTTGAATACGAAAACCACCGCGACCAGCTCCATATCGTGCGCTGGAACAAGACCGCCGAACTGGAGCGACTGAAGGCTTCGCCAGAGCACCGCCTCTACGGCGAAACACTCGAACTCTTCCTGCAAGCCGACCGTGTGTACAACTTCGCACAACTTCAGGACTGGTATATCCTCTTGCTCAACAATCAGGTGATAGGCGGCACCAGCCCTTGCTCATTCACGATGGCTGCGCCCAATGTGGGCGTGGTGGAATCGGTGAATGTGGAGCCTAATGTGAAACTTTTCGGCCAGGTGCGCGACCTCTGGCAGCGCGACGATGAGTTTATCTACCATCTGTTCCTGCTCTTCAACGCCTACACCAGCCTGCGTCGCTCATTGGGCAACGTGTATCAGTATATGGTCAACAACCTGCCACTGATTCAGCGCAACAAGCCCGAACTCTACAACCGCATCTTGGCGGTTATCCCCAACCCCACCGCCCTGCAAGCCGACCGCGAGCCTATGGTGCGCCAGATGCTCGACATGCAGTTCAGTCCATTCGCTGGCGAAAGTGCCGTGAGTGTGCTCAGCGCGCCGCTCTACCGCAAGAAGATGGTGGACGTGACCACAAGTGCCGCCAACAGCGACTTCGTGATCGCCCCCACACGCAAGCAAGCCGACGGCGAATTGCTGCCGCTGGTGCTTCGCAACAATTTCAACGGCTCGGTGGACCACTACACCTACATCAACCGTGAATGGGACAGTGCCACACAAGTGTTTGCCGGCGGCGTGCCTGTTGACGAGCGTCACCTGCCCGACACCAGCATTCTCTACCCATTCCTCACCACCGACGATTTCTTCACCGAGAATATCATACGCCTGGGCGGAACAATCGACGAAAACCACTACTTCGACGGCAATATCCAGCGCACGGCAAACGCCAGCACCGCAAGTTATCTACTGCCGTTGAAGCCCGTGTTCTTCAAATATTTCAACGCTTCCGACCTTTCGAGCCATGTGCTTGGCCGCAATTTCATCGACATTGTGGAAACCGGCGCAGGAAGCGTGACGGTGACGCTGCGCATTCCCGTCAAAAAGCGCTTCATAGAACTTTCACGCACCTATATTCCCATCGACGATGCCTCATGGCAGTTCAGCGAGCAAATGGGCATGGGTCGCATCGTCAGCGGTGTGCAACTCTGCACCAGCATTTTCCCATTCGTGCGCACAGGCCGTGCCGATGCCTACAAGGTGCAACTGTTCACCTATGTGATGAACGGCGGCGGCAGTCTGTGCTTCCTCTCCGACGGAGGCAGCGGCGAAATGCCTAAGGTGACCGAGCAACCTCGCACCCGACTGAGTTACGCCACCACCTACTACGATGTGCAAGGCGATTTCGACTACATCGAGGCTTCGGTGAACAATGAGTTGGGCACTTTCCAAGGCGTGATTGTACCGCTGTGGAAACCCTACGCTCCAAGCGCGAAGGAACTGATTTTCGCCGTTGACTTCGGTACCACCAACAGCCATGTGGAATGGGCTGAGCGTGGCATGGAGTCGCAGCCGCTCACTTTCAGCGACAACCGTGAGCAGACGCTCATCGCATCGCTGCTGAAGAAGGATTCGTTGCTCATCGCCGACCAACTCCAGCGCATCGAGTTCCTGCCTCGTGAAATCGACGACATCTACGGTTTCCCACTGCGCACCGCATTGGCTAACAACCGTGGTGCGGCGGGTGGCACCAACCTTTTCAGCGACATCAACATTCCGTTCCTCTACGAACGCCAATATTTCGATGGCTACGAAGTGGCCACCAACCTCAAATGGATGGGCGACAACACGCTCTCGAAGGAATTCCTGCGTGAAATCGTATTGCTCATCAAGGCGAAGGCGCTGCTCGAAAACGCCGACCTCGACAAGGTGCGACTGGTGTACTTCTACCCTGTGAGCATGGGCGGTGCCGACCGTTCACGCCTTGAAACAGCGTGGGAAGAACTGTTCAACACCTACATCGGCGGCAACATCGACAGCAATTTGCATGTTTACCCCGAATCCATCGCCCCAGCGTTCTACTACAAGGGCGCAGATGTGGCTGGCAGCAGTTATGTGTCGGTTGACATCGGTGGCGGCACCAGCGACACAGTGATTTACCAAACCAGCGCCGACCAGCAAAAGACGGTGCCTGTGGCTATCTCGTCGTTCCGATTCGCCGGCAACGCCATCTTCGGCGACGCTTTCAGCCCACACGATGCCGACAACAATCCCCTGCTCCAGCACTACACCGAATATTTCCGCAAACTGGTGGAGCACAACCCCGATGTCACCTACCTCAACAGCATCATGAACACCATCATGGCTGGCAAGCGCAGCGAGGACATCAACGCCTTCCTGTTCTCTATCGAGAATGTGGAGCAACTGCGTGGCCTGCCTCCAATGGACCGCAACCTCTACAGTTACAACGCCCTCTTGCGTGGCGACGACCAGCGTAAACTGGTGTTTGTGTACTTCTACAGCGCGCTCATCTACTACATCGCCCGCTCGATGAAGCACCGTAATTTCGTGAAGCCAAAGCAAATCTACTTCAGCGGCACAGGCTCGAAAATTCTCAACATTCTGGGCAACCGCGAACTGGTGACCGAAATCACCCAGAGCATTCTGGAGCGTGTGTTTGGCGAGAATTACTCTGAGCCGTTCAGCATTAAGGTGGAGCGCGACTGTCCGAAGCAAATCACCTGCCGTGGCGGCGTGCGCCTCGAAAATCAACGCCTCGACAGCCACACATCGCCCGAAATGAGCACGCTCATCGACATGATGCGCCCACGCAACGTGAACGCCATGAAGTATTGCTACTCGATGATTGACGAGGAACAACTCACCATCGACAAGGTGAACGACCTCGGCGTGCGTGAGAAGATTGTGGACGAGGTGAAGCAGTTCAACCAGTTCTTCATCGAACTTTGCGACGCGGTGATGCGCGACGAGTTGGGCGTTGACAACAAGGTGTTCAACACGTTCAAGACCGTGGTCGATGAGAATGTGGCAAACTATCTCATCGCCGGCATCAACAGTTATCTGCAAGGCCGTTACGAGCCGGGTGCCGTGGTGGAAGATGTGCCTTTCTTCTATCCTATCATTGGCGTAATACGTTACAATTTGCTGAAAAATTTATAATCCATACCGTTATGAAACATCTGATTACTATCATACTGCTACTTGCGGCGATGCCTATTTGGGCGCAGAATGCTGTGGACCTTGATTCTGCCAGCACCGAGCAAAGTCTGCAAAGCCGCATCAACGATGCCGACAACACCGCCGACAGCCTCGCTGCCGCCGCACCACAAGTCGAGGAAATGGCACAACCTGCCACCTCTACCGACGACAGCGGACCAAACCTGCTGGTGATGGGTGTGCTCACGCTTTGCGGTATCACTGGCATTGTGATGTCGGTGGTGGCGTTCTCCAAAATCAAGGCAATGAAGCAGGAGAAGGACAATGAGATTACCGCCCTGAAAACGGCGCTGAAGCAGCGCAACGAGGAATTTGAACAAAGTCTGCGCCAAATCGAGACGCGTATCGCTATGGTGGAGCAGGAGCGTGAACAGGCGGCAAGAGCAAGCGTGGGACCACGCCAAGTGACCGTGGGGCAAGCCACCGCCATGCCTAAAACAGAGAAAAAGGCTGGTGCATCGCAGATTTTCCTCTCTCGCCCCGACGATAAGGGCGTGTTTTTGGCGGCTTCCACCCACATTGAGCCAGGCAACAGCATCTTCGTGCTCACCACCGCCGACGGCACTACAGGCACCTTTGCCGTAATCAACGATGCCGGCGTGCATCAGTTGGCGCTGATGATGCCTACCGAGAATCTCACCCGTGCCTGCACTGGCCACAACATTCAGATTTCCGCCGGCAAAACACGCATCGTCACCGATGCGCCTGGCCGTGCCGTGAAAGAGGGTAGGCAGTGGAAAATCGTACAGCAAGCCACTATCCACTACGAGTAATCACACACACTACGCTCATTGTAAGACATGAAGTGCTATTGCCCTAAATGCGGTCGTGAGAATGAGGTGTCGGTTGCCGACCTGCGCCGTCAGAAAGGAACTGTGGTTTGCCCGAAGTGTCTCACCACGTTCCAAATGCCGTATGCCAATAGCAATGACGACGGCGACGACACGCCCCCACCCATTCCCAAGCGTAGAGCCAAAGCCTCCGCGCCGAAGCCTGCCGCACGCCGCACCACAGCAGTCCCCCGAAAGGCTGCCACAGCGAAGCAGAGCACGCCGCCACCTGTGCCATCGCGCACAAGTCGCACGCCAGTCAAACCCCGCCCTGCGGCTAAGCGCAAACCAAGCCAACCCTCGCCCCGCCAGCCCATGTCGAAGGCAGGGTGCGTGCTCACCACCATCTGCATCACGGCAGGATTTTTCCTGCTCTACACCCTTGTGGGGCTAATTTTTGATAAAATGTAAGCATTATGGCTACAAAAAAATACACATGCCCGAAATGTGGCAACGAAATATCAGTAGAGGAACAAGCCCTCGCAGCGATGGGCAATTCGGTTATCTGCCCCGAATGTCAGTCGGTGCTGCAAGCCGATGGCGATTTCCTGTATGTGCCCACAGCAGAACAGTCGTTTGAACCTGTGGACCAACCCGACGGCGAATTGCCTCCCCCATTCTCGGAGGAAAACATCATCGACGACGACGAAAAGCCCACCCTCTACGACAACGCCGTGGAATACATATCCACCTGCGATGCCATCACTGTGCCCATGCTGATGCACTATTTTGGCATCAACGAGAAAGAGGCAACGGAACTGATGCGCGAACTCGAACAGCGAGGTGTGGTGGCCCCGTTCACTGGCGGCCCAAGAGAAATCCTCATTCCCCACAGCAGCGACCTGCCACGAGGCGCAAAACGCACATTCGAGACCGACCAGATGCAGAAAAAACTGCTCGAACGAATGCGCCAAGCACAAGCCAACGGCGAACTGCCCAAAATGCGCTCCTGCACATGCAGTCTCCCCTCCCTACTTCTATTCATCTTCATCGCCTACCTCCTCTACACCCTCCTCCGCTAACCCATCCCCTCCCCAAGTTTTACGCAGATTGCTTTGGCGAGTGTGATTTTTCGCTCACCAAAGCAATCTTGTGAGGGATTTGTGTGGGTGGGGGAGGCTGTCCGAGAACTCCTTTTATCGTTTTTTCAACTTTCAATTTATAAGTGTCAGTACTTATAAAATGGGAATGATATACAAGTTGTCCATGTGATAATTTAGTAATGATTGAAAAAATCCCATAGGGATTTGATGTGCGTAGGCAGGTATGCAGCGAAGGTTATGCGAAATGAGCGAAGCGAAATGGAGCATAACCGAAGCGAAATGCCTGCAAATGTCGCATAACAAATTTGCATCCCAGCGGGATGCGATTTCGCCATTATACGGCAATTTGATGTTGTCGCATTCCGCTGGAATGCAACATCCTGATATATCTATTGCAGGCATGCAGAAAAGATTACATTTCGCTTCGCTCCATTACACCTTTTCAGCATACCTGCCTACACACATCAAATTCCTAACGGAATTTCTTCGCATCGTTTTCGGGACAACATGTATATCATTTCCTATAAAATGTGGTTTGAACACCATTAGAGGGGGCTTTTTGCCAGAGTAAGGGACTAAAAATTCATTCAAACTTTCAGATTGTAAGATTCAGGTGTTACTATTTGAGGTTTTCGGACAGCCTCCCCCCAAAAAAATCGAAAAACCACCCCATTTCACCGATTTTTAGGCAATGTGTGAGTAGGAACCGTAGGGGTTAGTCGTCTTCGCCTACGAGGGCGCGGAGTTCACGGAGTTCGCTGTATGCCATTTTTAGGATGGCGTTGTCGATACTGATATATTCTTCCACGGGGCGGCCTTCGTCTTGCAGCGAGTGAGCGAAAAGCCAGTCGTAGGTGTCTTTCAGATAAAAGGCGCGTGCGAGTGCGCCATGCGATGCACCGGGCAGCCAGTCGAAACGCAGACGCGAGGTGAGTTGCTTCTCCTGAAGCCCTGCCACCACCTTTTTCGACTCGTTCACGCCCACAGCGCGGTCGGCAGTGCCGTGTATAATCCAAAATGGGAGTTCGCCCAGCCCAGTCTGGTCCTTCAGGTAGCAACCGCCACACAGCGCCATTGCCGCCGCAATCTTGTCGGGGTAAGTGCCGGCAAAGTCCATCGTGCCGTAGCCACCGAGGCTCATTCCCAGCACATATATGCGGTTGGCGTCCACCTTGTAGTTCGCCTCCATCCATTCAATGATGTCCATCAGTTTCGATGGCTTCCACGCCTCGCCCGGATTCTGCGGCGCAATCACAAACGCCGGCATATTCATACCCTTTTTAATGGCGTCGAGTGTGCCGTAGCGCAGCACTTGGTTAAGGTTGCGACCGCACAACGAGCGACCGTGCAGAAACACCACAATCGGTTGCGCCTTGGTGCCGTCGTAGCCGTCGGGCGTGTAAATCCAGAAAGGATAACCGTTTTCGGCAATGCGTTCGTGGGTTTTCATTGTGCCCTCTGCCATGCCGCCGAAAGCAATGGCAAAAATTGATAATATGGTGAGAATTAATCGTTTCATAAAGCAGTTACGTTTTCTTTCCGACGGCAAAGTTAGCAAAAATTCAGATACGGTGTTCACTTTTTCCTGTTGTTTCGGGGGTGGTGCATCAGAATCTCCTCTCGCAGACGAGTGCGGTCGATGTGCACATATATCTCGGTGGTGGTGATGCTCTCGTGGCCAAGCATTTGCTGAATGGCACGCAAATTGGCACCGCCCTCCAGCAGATGCGTGGCAAACGAATGGCGCAACGTGTGGGGGCTCACCGTTTTGCGAATGCCTGCCAACTGGCACAGTTCTTTGATGATGTAGAACACCATCACCCGCGACAGCGCACCGCCACGACGGTTCAAAAACAGAATATCATCGCACCCACGCTTCGCCACCTGATTAGCACGCGTTTGCTCCATATAGAGGCGGATTTGCTCCAATGCCTCCTGCGAAATCGGCACCAGTCGCTGCTTATTGCCCTTGCCCTCCACCACCACGTATTCCTCATCAAAATACAGGTGCGAGACGCGCAGACCCACCAACTCCGACACACGCAACCCACAGCCGTAGAGCGTCTCCACGATGGCACGGTTGCGCTGCCCCTCAGCCTTGCTCATGTCGATGCTCGCAATCATCGCATCGATTTCCTCCACCGTCAGCACCTCAGGCAGCCGCCTTCCAATCTTTGGCGACTCAATCATTCGGGTGGGGTTGTCGTCGATATAGCCCTCCATTTTCAGGAATTTGTAAAAACTCTTGACACCCGAAATGATGCGCGCTTGCGAACGCGGACCGATGCCCACATCGCGGAGCGTGCAGAGAAAATTGTCGAGCACGCTGCGCGTTACATCCTCCACCGCCACACCCTCGGTTTGCAGGTACGCCACCAACTTCGCCACATCGTCGGCATAAGCCATGGCAGTGTTGTGCGCGAGCCCCTTCTCCACCGTGAGATACACGCCGAAGTGCCGAACCGTAGCCGATATGTCGCTAATTTTCCGCATCACCACCACAAAGTTACAAAATTCCCCCTTTCCCAAAACAAAAAATTTGTGGTTGCCCAAAACCACAAATTCCCACTCTACTTATTTTTTGCAGAGATTTTTCTACCACAAATTAACACAAATTTTCACAAACAATCATCTTGTTGAATCTGTGTGAACCCACAAAAAACCACAAACTGTAGAGCCTCCGTGAGATTTTCCACCCACAAAAGAAAACCGTGAGATCCGCGAGATCTGTGTGAGCCTAAAACTCCTACAAAGCGAAATCCATGTGAGCACCAAGGGAAGCAAGGCTGCGTGGAGCCTCCGTGAGATTTAACACTATCAAAAGAGTGGTATCTGTGTGAGGAAAAAAGCAAAGTGGGAATCGTGTGAGGCAAAGGGATACAAAAAAAATGGGGCGCAGGTGGATGCGTCCCATTTATTGTGTTATGGTGTCTCCCTTTGGGGGAGAGAGGGGGTTATTTCAAAATCATGTTGATGAGGGCGGTTACGTCGCTCACGTTGATTTCACCGTCGCCGTTGATGTCGCACACTTCGTTGCTGTAGTCAGAAGTGCCGAGAATCTTGTTGATGAGGGCAGTCACGTCGCTCACGTTGATTTCACCGTCGGCGTTGATGTCGCCCAATGTGCCAGCTGCTTCGTCTTTCACTTCTATAGGGATAAATTGGAGTTGAGTTTTGTACTTAGCCACGAAACCAGTGATGCGGAACTTCTTGCCTGCGAGGTTTTCAGGAATCTTCACATCGTTGGCAAACTTGTTGAACACTTGGAGGTCAACGGTGCCGTCGTTACCAGTGTAGGTGCCAGCAGTTTCGGTAGCGGTGAGTGCCACGCCAGGAACTGTGATATATTGGTGCATCATGTCGAGAGAAACGTCTTCGAGAGCCATTTCTTGAGCTTCTACAGGAGCTCCTTCGCCACTCTTCACTGCGCTTTCGTCAACAGGGATAATTTCCTTGTAGCCGTCGTAAGTCACCCAGTGGGCCACGAGGTTCTTGATCTTGTCGCCGTTCACAAACTTGTTGGTGAGGTAGCCGTAAACCAAGCCGTAGGTGTTGGCGTCCTTCACCCACATGTAGCTGCCATTTTGGTAGATAACTGAAAGTTCGGCAGAAATCATGCCCTTCACGCCTGTTGAGAGGCCGTAGAGAGCGTTGATGTCGGCAACTGGGTCAACTGGCAGTGCAGTGCCGTCTTCAAAGGTCACGTTCACTGGAAGAAGTTGGTAATCCACCTTCTTGGTTGTGCCGTTGTAGTGTGAACCTACGATTGCATATACATTATATTTCTTAGTGAGGTCCTTTGGCAATTGAGCAGCCATGTTGTTGAAGTAAGGCACGGTGTTGCCGGCTGCGTCGGTGATGGTGCGGGCGGTAGTGTTGATGGTAGCGCCCTTCACGAGCACGTAGTGGCCGAAGTTGGCATGTGAGATGTTGTCGGCAGTGAGTGCCAATTCTTCTGGAGTCACGGTTTCCTTGCCTGAAGGAGCCTTGAAGCCCTTAGGATTCTTCAATTCTGGTTCGCCGTTGTAGGTCACCTTGGTGCCGCTGAAGCCAGCAGGAATCACGTCGCCTTGTTCGTAAGACTTGCCCACGCTGCCGTAAACGAGCATGTAGCCAGTGTTGTCTTTCACCCAAAGGTTAGCGCCGCCTTGTGCGAGCACGGTCACTGGGTTTCGGAATGTGGCTTCAGCGTCGTTAGCGAGGTTTTGGTATTCAGCGATAGTCACACCTTCGCCGCCAGTTTCACCTGCTTTTCTAATGACGGTTGGGAGCATCACATAAGAAATGTCGCCAGTGGTCTTGTCGGCCCATGCGCCTACGATACCATAAACGTCAACGTTCACAGAGTCGTTCTTTGCGGAGAAACCACCCATGCCGCTTTGGCAACCAGCAGTGCCACTGTTGTCGGTGATGGTCTTGTTGAGGAATGAGGTGGTTGCGCCTTTGATAACCACGAAGTGGCCAAACATATCCTTAGCGATGTCGCTCACTTGGATAGCCTCGGCAGCAACAGGGTTGTTTGCGCCCTTGTGGATGTTGCTGTAAGTGTTCACCACCAATTCAGCTTCACCCTTGTAGGTGGTCTTCTTGCCGTTGAAACCAGCGAGAATTTCGTCGCCGTTCTTCAAAGTAACGCCGGTGCTGCCGTAGAAGAGGGTGTAACCGGTGAGGTCTTTAACGTAGATGCTGTTGCCGTTTTGTGCGAGCACGGTCACAGGGCTGGTAAATTTCACCTGAGTTTCATCAGCCACTGCTTGGTAAGCAGCGATGTTGGCAACTTCGGTAGCCACACCCATCACATAAGCAGCAGTAGCAATATCGCTCACCTTGCCGTTGAGGGCAGTGATAGCCTTCACGGTGGTGTTGGCAGTGATAGCGATAGGAGCCGAATACTTGGCAGAGTTAGTGGTTGGGTCGGTGCCATCGAGGGTGTAGTAGATAGCAGCGCCAGTGGTGCCAGTCTTGAGTTCAAGATTGAATGGACTGTAGTAAGTGCCGGCCTCACGACTGAATGTTGGCTTGCTTACCACCACTTCACCAGCTGCACCAGTAGTGATTGTGGCTTTTTTGAAGCGCCATTGACCGCTTTGGGTAGCATTGCAGTAAACGGTGAATTTCACTGTTGAGGCATTACCGGTCCAAGTAAGTACGCGAGTTTTTGAGTCATACTCGATAGTGCCTTCAGAAGCCTTCACGTCCACAAGCTTGTCATATACGTTTGAACCGCCTTCAAATACCATCTTTTTCATTGTAGCGGTTGAGGTCACGGTCATAACGTTGCCATCGAATGGAGAGGATTTCGAACCGCCATACAAGCGCATTTCCTTAACACTCGTATTAACGAAATAGGAAGGTTCGGTGGCTGAATTTCCTTTTACAAACGAGAACGAGAAAGACCCTGAAGTGACAGGGGTAGCAGGCTGTACCTTGGCGTCGCCGTACAGGCTTGCGAAATCGATGGTGGTTTCTTCAGCAAAAGCTGCGCCTATGGCGAACACACACATCGCGATTAAAGTAAAAATTCTGTTCATTACGATTATTAATTTAATTGTTTTAGGTTAGTTGGCGTATTATATATGCGCACAGCATATCAATAAAACGCAAATTTACACATTACTTTCCTGTTTTCATATATTTTTACCTTTTTTAATGTATAATGCACCTGATTTTTATGCACAGTGAACAGGGCCAAAAAACGACCGTTCCACACCATCTCCACACACTTCAGCATAAACCTCACCTCAGACCCACAAAAAAACCAAAAATCACACAATTCACAAATCGCTGACAATTAAGTGTTTACTAAATCATACGTAAAAAAGTTTGATTTTTTCGCCAAAATATTTGGTGGATATAAGAAAAAGCACTAACTTTGCACACGCAATTCAGCAATAATGGTGCCATAGCTCAGTTGGTAGAGCAAAGGACTGAAAATCCTTGTGTCCCCGGTTCGATTCCTGGTGGTACCACAGAAAACCCTTGAACGCAACCCGTTCAAGGGTTCTTCTTTTTTTACCCCTTTACCAAAAGGCTCGGTGGAAAATTAGTGGTATAGATAATGAAATGGAATCCACAGAGGGGACATATAAGTTGAAAGTCCTGTGGCATCAACAGCCACAGGACTTTCTGCTTATTTGGGAGAGTGCTTGGGGAAGCACTTTAGGGGTGACGGGTTAGTTTTGGGTCCACGCCATGTTCCAGAGGGCTACGCGGTCTTTGTTTAAGGTGCTCTTTGATGGGCAGAGGTTGGTGACCTCGATGGTGAAGGTGCCCTTGATGTTCACGTCTTCGCTGAAGTCGTAAGCGGTGTATTTCACTGCGTCTTTCTTAGTGACGGTGAAACTCTTCACCACTGCACCACCCTGCTTGATGTCAACGCGGAACGATATGCCGTTTGCCTCGGTGTAGGCATGACCGTAGTTGAACGAGAGTTTGCCGATGCCGCCTTCAATTTCAGGAGATACGAGCGTGCCCACTGCTGAAGTCTTACCGTTGAGGTTGCAAGCGGTAGCATATTCAGTGGTAGAGCCAGTCTTGAAGCCGATGAACTTGAACAGAGGGTTGGCGTCGGCTTCGCTACCTTGGAGAATGCTCACGTTAGTGCCCTTCCAGCCGCCCTTGGTGGTGTAAGTGCCATACAAAGCGGTTGGGGTGCCATTGTTGAAACTCTCGAAGTCGCCACGAGTGGCAGCTGCTGAAGCAGCACCAAACGAGAAGTCGTCGATACACCAAGTCTGGTAGCTTGAGGCTGCGACTGCAGTGTAGCGGAAACCAATGTAGTAAGTGCCGTCGGCATACTTAGAGAGGTCGATGTCGCCCGATTCCACGAAGCCGCTGTAGCCAGTGGCAGGAGCCACTGCGAGCTTGCAGTCAATCTTGTCGGTCACGCTGCCCTTGAATGGGGTTTGACCGTTGAAGATAAACACCTCAAACTTGTCGCCACCCTGGTAGCCCACTTGGCTCTTGAACGAGAGGATTTTGCTCTTAGCCTTCTTGATGTCGATAGCAGGGCTGATGAGCCATGCTTCGAATGGTGGCTTTGTGCCCTTATAACCAGTGATGCAAGCGTAGGTATTGTCGTTGAATGTAGAGGTGAACCACTTCTTGTCGCCTTGTGGGGTGTAGATGGTCCAAGTGCCTGGAATACCGCTTTCAAAGTTTTCTTCCACGCTGGTCACACCGCCAGTGGTGATAGAGAGTTGGAATTCGGAGGTTGAACCGCTGTTGCCAGTAATACCGTGAGTGCCCATGAATTTAGCGAAGTTGCCCTTCACGAGAATCTTGCTGTGGAGCACTTCTGGCCAGTCAACGAGGTTGGCAGTCTGACGGAAAGGTGAACCCTGTGGCAGAGCCACCACCATACATTTGCTAATGTCGCGGCAGTCGGCTGTAGGAGCAATCACGAGGGTGTTGTCGAGGGTGGTAGGAGCAGTCCATTCAATGTCGTCGGCACTCTTCACCTCGCTCACTTCAGGAGCCACAGCACCCACTACAAAGCCAGAAACCCAGCCGCTCAAACCTTCAGCCTCGCCAGCGATAGCCTCTTCCACGGTGTATGGGTCGGTGAGCAAGCCCTTGGTTGAAGATGAGAAGCCGATGCAGTCGTCGGCGGTGCGGATATAGAGTTGCCATGTGCCGCCGTCGAGCTTGGTGGCACTGGTGTTGTAGTAGCTGAGCACACCCACCACTGAGCCGGTGCCCAATGGGAGGATATTAGCGCGGAATGTAGCGTAGTTGCTGTTACGAACCACCAAAGTGTTGCCGTTTTCATCTTCGATGTTACGGTTGGTGGTAGCGTCGGCGTTAGCGAAAGTGTTCACGCCATCGGCATCGGCAAAGCGAACATTGTCGATGCGCACGAGGCGACCTTGCCACTTCTTGAGCGTTTCGGGGTCGGTTTTGAGGTCGCTGATGCTCATAGGAATGGTATCAACCTTGTTTACTGCTGGCAGGCCGTTGAGTTCTGCGATGCTTTGGAAAGTGGCCAATGGCAGGAACGATGCTTCCCACACCTTGCCTTTTTCGTAAAATTCAGGATAGCCAATTTGCTGTTGGCCGTTGTATTTGCCCACGAAGCAGTCCTTCATGTTGAGCACGATTTCCTGACCCACACGGTAGGTGTTGTAAAGGCTTGTGCCGTTGATAGAGATAGAGAAGCCTGCGGTGCCGTCGGAAATGTAGAGGCTCTTGTAGATGTTGCCCGACACGTCGTTGGCAGTCACCCAGCCGTGAATCACGATATCTTCCTTCACGGTGTCGATGTAGTTGTTCACATCTTTCCAATACTTCGCCTTGAAGTCGGCGATGGTCATGTTGGGCTGGTGAGTGGCCTGTGGCACAACCATAGGTGGGGTATCAAAGTCGTCGTTACAGCTCACGAATGTCAATCCGAGAAGCAGCACGCTCAAATATACATAAAATCGTTTCATAATGTATGTTGTTTTTTTATTGTCGGAGAATAAATAATGTTTTGAAATTGATTAGAATCTAACACCTGCATTGACAAAGATGCGAATACCCTGTGCGTAGTAGTACTTGTTAGGATATTTGGTGGTGGAGAAGTTCTTGTAGTCGAAGCGACCTTGCTGGTAACCGCCGGTTTGAATGTTGCGGTTGTCGAGCAAGTTGTTGATGCTCAAGTTGAGGTTGAGCGATGCTGAGCGGCTGAGGTAAATGAGTTTACCGAGGCTCATGTTGATAACCAATGCTTCGTTGAACTTGTCTTGAGTGCTGATTTCACGAAGGCGTTGCTCCAGTTCTGCTTCGCTTGAGCACACCTTCCAAAGGTCGGGCAGTGCCTCGTGGCGAACTGGTGAGAGGTCGACGTAAGCGCGGTTCATCCATGCGCCATTCAATTCAAAGAACCACATGTGAGGACCGGCGTACTTGAATGCGAGGCTGTAGGCTTCTTGTGGAGTGCCGCTCACATAGTAGTTTTTCAAATACACGGTTTGGGTAACGTCGGGTTGCGAGCCGTTTTCGTAGCTGCGTGTGCCAGTGGGGCGGTTCTTGTACTGGTAGCGGCCGATGTTGGCGGCTGCCGATACGGTGAGGCTTGAGGTGAGCTTGTAGCTCACGCCCACTTCCACGCCCTTGAACACCTTGTGCACGTTGGTGAGTGCGTAGTTCATAAAGGTGCTTGCGAGGTCGTCGTAGAAAGCGGTGCGCTCTGTGCCCTTACGCATGTCGGTGTAGAAGCCGGTGACCACGCCCTTAAAGTTGCGGTAGTTCCATTCGTAAGAGATGTCGCCCGATGCGATGATTTCGCTGTTGAGGTTGGTGATCACATCGTCTTTGATACGAGGCGAAACGTAAGCGTTGTAAGAGAGTGGTGCGCGTGTGCCGTAGTAGCCGTGAGCCACGAAACTGTTGCGACCGTCGATTTTATACATCACGCTTGCCTTTGCGCCATAGTTGAAGAAGGAGTGGGTTGCGCCCTTGCCGAAAGAGTTTTCGGGGGCACGACCATTGCGCATAAAGCCTTCACGCTGATATTGGGTGAAACTGCCGGTTGCGCCGTAAGCCAAATCCCACTTTGCGAATGTCCAAGAGTTTTGGAGCCAGAGGTTGGCACCCACTTGGTTGATATTGTAGTCGTAGCCGAAACGGTCGTCAACGCCCACCTTGCGGTTAGGATTGTTGAGGTCGTTTTGCGCCATGTCGGGGTTTTCTGGGAAGTCGCGTTCGGCAAATTGGTCGAAGTCGCTCCAGTGTGTGCCGCCGAGCAGGTCTTTCACTGTCTTGTAGTATGAAGAGCAGGTGTAGTTGGCACCAGCGCCACCTTGGAGGGCGAGTTGGTCGGTGAGGCGCATGTTCAAGTTGGTGTTGAGTTGCCAGCTTGCTTGATTGCTGTGGCGGTTTTCAACGATGTAGCTTGATCCCTTGCCTTCCATCTCGTTGAGGTAGTTGATTTGGTAGAGTTTGTCCCAGTTGAGCTGACGGAAAGAGTCGTCTTCACCAGTCCAAAGGTCGGTGTAGAGAGCGGCGATGGCTGGATTGCTTTCGTAGTAGCTTGGGAGATAGCGATAGTAGTCGGGACGTGGGTCGGCTGAGTTATACCAGTTGATGGCGCTTGAAGCGTAGAACGACTTGTGGAATGCCACACCAGTGTTGAGAGTGGTGCCTGTGTTGGGCTTCCAAAGCCAGTTGAGAATCACTGTTGGGTCGAAAGCCTCCACTTCGCGAGCGTTGCGCTTCTTGCCGCCTTGCCAACCCCAGTTGCTGTTGTAGAGGTTGTTGCCAGTGAGGCGGTAACATTCCTCAAATGTGGCAGAGTTGCTTGCACGGCGTGTTGGCGCACCGAAAGTGGTGAGCGCGATGCTGTGCTGAGCGTTGATTTCCTTCTGCACTGCAAGGAAGTAGCCCCAACTCTTGTAGAACGAGCCAGGAATCACGCCTTCGCCAGCATAGCGGCCAATGGCGCTGAGCGTAACAGCCCATCCGTTTGGCATCAAGCCAGTGCTGTAAGTGGCCATACCACGCCAGCGATAGTTGCTGTTAGTGTAAGCCACGCTACCACGGAAGCCAGGAGCGTAGTCCTTGGCGAAGGTGCTGATGTTGTTGGCGCCACCCACTTCACCGAGGGCATAACTACGGGTGTCGAGACCCATACCTATGGCCTTGCTCTTGAACGCCTGGTTCAAACCGCCAAGCATCGAGAAGTTGAAGCGGCCGCGGGCAGCATCGTTGAAGTACACGCCGTTGATGTATTGCTGAGTGTACTCAGAGTTGTAGCCACGAATGCGGAAACGCGCCACGCTGAAGTTGTAGCTGGCAGCCTGATAAAATGGGTTGTCACTTGCACCCGAAAGAGTGGCAACGGCTTGTGTGTTGCCTTCCTCGTCTTCGAGTTGCGATTCTGTAATCACCAAGTCGGTCTGGTCATCGTTGATAGATTGCGCAGGATTGAACGATGAAGATGTCAATCTCACGACACCCACGTTGAAAATCCCCTTTGCAGGAATCTCAACCTTAGTTTCACAGTCCTTGTAACCATAGCCAATCACGAGCAGCACATCGCTTCCCGGTTGCGCGTCGCTAATGAGGAAGTCGCCCGAAGGACCGGTTGTCACGGTATTGCCCTGGTTGTCGAGCATTACCGTAGCACCCACCACGGGAAGTCCGCTCTTGGCATCAATCACCGTACCTTGCACGCCAGTCTGCGCCCAAAGGGCAGAGGCGCTCACAAGCATGGTGAGAAGCAAAAACAGTTTTAATTTCATAAATGAATGTATTAGTGTTAATAAAATTTTTCGTCTCTATTTTAGTTTAGAAAGGAATTTTCAAAATTAGCACTTTTTTTTGAAATATTCACACACACCACACATAAATAAAAAAAGTCAACAGGTCTACGAGTCAACAGGTCAACGAGCAATAGGGTATGGAGGGTTAAAAAATAATTGGTGTTAATGGATTTTTAATGGATTAGGGTGTTTTTTCTGCCACAAATTAGCACAAATTCCCACAAATAATCTTTTTGTTGAATCTCGTTGAATCTGTGTGAGCTTTGATAAATCGGAGCACTCGGAGTAATCAGACAATACCCCCACACACCACACCACCATCCTCCGTGAGATTTTTCACTTACAAAAGCAATCCTGTGAGAGTGGGATCTGTGTGAGGCTTTTCTATTGAGGTGGAGGGATAATGGAAAAGTCCTCGGCTGCGTGGGTGGCAGTCGAGGACTTTGTTATGTGGGTGTCAGTTGGGGGTTAAGCCAACTGGGTGGGATTTTTTACTTTTCGGGGAGCATGATCACTTCCACGTTGTTGCCTGCCTTGAGGATTACGTTCTTCACGAAGGCTGCAACCTTGGCTGGGGTGAGGCTCTTGACGATGCTCTTGTAGTCGGTTTCGGTGTCGATACCGCGGCTTACGTACATGTTGTAAACGCCTAACCAGTGGCTGTTTTCCTTAACGGCCGCATCTGCGTCTTTGAGCATCACTGCCTTGATTTCGTTGAGAGTGGCTTCATCTACGCTTTTGCTGATTGCTACCGCTTCCTCACGCATAATCTTGATGGCTTCGTCAGCCATTTCTGGCTTCATTGGGCAGTGGCCAAGAAGGGTGGTGAACACGCGGTCGCCAACCATCTGTACGCTACCAACTGCTGCTGCTGAATAGGCTGCGCCAGCCTCTTCACGAATCTTCTGGAGGTAGAGCTTGCTGAGCACCTGTCCGGCAGCACTTGCGAGAATGCTGTTTTCGAGCGTGTGAGGAGCAGTGGTGCTGTACCAGTACATGCGAGCGATGGCCTTTGGAGTTTCCATCTTCTTGGTGAATTTGTTCACCACTGTGCCAGTTGGGCGTTCAGCCACATTCTTGTAGTTTTCTTTCTTCTTAGCGTCGCCAGGGAGTGAAGCGATGTATTGCTCGATGTAGCCACGGAGAGCAGCTTCGTCGAAGTTGCCAATGAAGTAGAATGTGAAGTCGGCAGCGTTGGCGGTGCGTTCCTTGGCGATAGCGAGCACGCGGTCGTAGTCCACTTGCTTGAGTTGTTCAACGCCGAATGGAGCGTTGCGCCAGCTCTTATTGTTGATGGTGTATTCAGTCTGTTCCTGGAACACGGCTTCTGGTTGCAAATCCTTGTTCTTGAGAGCAGTTTCGAGCATCTTCATCAGGTTTGCGTAGTTCTTCTCGTCCTTCTTGATAGCGGTCATCTTCAAGTAGGTGAGTTGGAAGAGGGTTTCGAGGTCCTTAACGGTTGACTTACCGTTGAGGCGTTCGTAAGATTGAGAGAGCGAGAGGCTTACGCTTGCTTGTTTGCCAGCGAGTGCCTTGTCGAGTTCGGTGTTGTCGAATTCGCCCAAACCGCTTGAACCGACAATGTAATCAAAGAGTTCGGTGTTAGCCCAGTCTTTTTGGTCGTAGAGCGATGTGCCACCCTTCGACTGTGCCTCCATCAGCACTTCATCGGCCTTGTAGTCGGTCTTTTTGATTACCACGGTTGCGCCGTTGCTCAGGGTGAGGGTCTTGAAGCCAAACTTCTTGTCGGTTGCTTCCTTCACGATTTTGCCCTTCTTAGGGAGTTCCTTGATGAGAGGCTCGTTCTTCACGTTGTCGACCCATGGTTGCAGGTCTTCAGCTTGTGCAGCGTCGATAGCGGCTTTCAGCGAAGCCTCGGTAGGATAAACAGCGCCTTCCTTTTCCTGGTTGAAGCTCATCACCACGAGGTTGGTGTCGGATTGGCTCACCAATTCCATCATCATTTGGTTCACAGCCTCCACAGGGAGCATAGGCACAATTTGGTTCATCACCTCATATTCAGTTTCGATAGCGGTGAGAGGTTCCTTTTCAAGATAGTTGCTTGCGCACATACGGCCGAAGCGGTCGCTTGAAATCTTGTTACGGTTGTTGTATTGCTTTTCAAGCGCGCTGAGGTATTCAGCCTTGGCGCGGGCATATTCAGTGGCGGTGAAGCCAAACTTCTGAGCGCGGAGGGCTTCCATAGTGGCAGCCTTCACAGCCTCGCTCATTTTGCCTTCCTTAGGAAGAATGCCGATAGTGAACGCATCCTTTGTCTTGGCAAGGAGGTAGTTGCCATCGCTTGCGCTTGCCTGAATGAATGGGCAGTCGGCATCTTGCGACTTCTCGTTGAGACGGTTGTTGAGCATTTGGGTGATGCACCATTTGCCGTAATCGTAAACGAGATACATCATGCTGTTCTTTTCAGATTCTGGGAATGGGTCGTGCTTGTACATCACTTGCACGATGTTCATCTGCTGTTCCTTATCCTTGTCAACCACGATGATGGCTTCGGGGTTGTCGGGCACTTGTTCGTCAACCACCTGAGCCGCATCGGCAGCAGGAGCAGGAATAGTTCCGAACATTTCCTGAATCTTCTTCACGGTGTAGTCCACATCGATGTCGCCCACCACAATCACGGCTTGGTTATCGGGGCGATACCATTTCTTATAGTAGTTGCGGATTTCATCGTATTTGAAATTGTCGATCACACTCATCAAGCCGATAGGCATACGCTTGCCATACTTAGAGCCTGGGTAGAGCTTTTCGAGGTTGCGTTCAAGCATACGTTGGTTTGCCGACGAGCGCAGACGCCATTCCTCGTGAATCACGCCACGTTCCTTGTCGATTTCCTCGCCTTGGAGCAGCAGACCGTTTGACCAGTCCTTGATGATGAGCAAGCAAGAGTCGAGCGCGCTCTGACGAGTGGAAGGCACATCGTTGATGTTGTAAACGGTTTGGTCAACCGCGGTGTAGGCGTTGAGGTCGCGACCAAATTCCACACCGAGGGTGCGAGTGTAGTCGATCACGCCATTGCCGGCATAGTGTTCGGTGCCGTTAAACGCCATGTGCTCAAGGAAGTGAGCCAAACCACGCTGACTTTCATCTTCCTGGATAGAACCCACACGCTGAGCGATGTAGAAGTTGACATGGTGCTCAGGATAGTTGTTGTGACGCACATAATAAGTGAGTCCGTTTGCGAGCTTGCCAGTGCGGAAAGCGGTATCGGCAGGCACATCAGGCATAGCCTGTGCGAAGCCAACAGAAGCCACGAGGGCAAACGCAAACGCGAATAAATTTCTGAGTTTCATAATTGAGTGAATTTTATGATTATGTAGTTTGTTGAAATTTTCTTCACCTCTTTGTAAAAAAAATACCATTGTAACTGTTAGACGCACCAACTCCATAAAAAACTACAGAATAAAGCGAAAAACATACAAAGGTAATTATTTTTTTCAACAATCCACCTTCCCCATTAAAATTTAGATTTTTTAACCCAAATCGGTCATTAGGGCTTGTGGTATTTCGGAGTTTTAGAAGAATGAATTTTGTTTGTCTTTTAATGAGTGATAGCGAGCTATTACGAATTAAAAACAAGCAAAAGGCATCTTATAAAAACCGAAAGACCGCAAGAAGTAATCTAAAAAAATCCTTTCACGTCCTAATGACCGATTTGGGTTTAAGACCCCAACAATCCAACGTGATTTCAAATTATCTACTTGTTGACCCGTTGGCTCGTTGACTTATTTGCTTGTTAGGGCGGTGAGGATTTGGCGGGAGGTGTTGCGGTCGCGGGTGAGTTGAGCGCGGAGTTCGTCGATGCTGCCGAGTTTGAATTCGAGGCGGAGGAATTTGATGAACTGGAGGGTGATGGGTTTGCCGTAGATGTCGCCGTCGAAATCGAAGATATTCACTTCCACAGAGAGTTGTGTGCCGTTGTCGAGAGTGGGGCGCACGCCCACGTTCACCATGCCTTGGTGCCACTCATCGTCCACTTTCACCATCACGGCGTAAGCGCCCTTGTGGGGAAGAATGAGATCGGTGGGGATTTCGCCCACGTTGGCGGTGGGGAAACCGATACCACGGCCGTTGTGGAAGCCGTGAACCACCTTGCCCGACAGCGTGTAGGGGCGACCCATGCAGCGCATCGCGTCGTCGACCTTGCCCGATGCTATGAGGCGGCGAATAATAGAAGAACTAACAGGCGCATACTCGCCCAAGTATTCGGGAGCCTTCACCACGTCGATGCCCAGTTCCTTGCCGTGGCGCACATAGTCGGCAAAGGTTTCCGACTTGTCGTGACCGAAGCGGTGGTCGTAGCCCACCACAAGCACCGCCACGCCATAGCGGTCGCGCAGCAGTTGCAGAAACTGGCGTGAATTGTTGAGCGAGAGCTCGTAGGTGAAGTTGAGCAGCACCGTCACATCAATGCCGTGCCGTCCGATTTCCGCCACCTTGTCGGGCACGGTCATCAGCATTTTGATATCGCTATCGGGGCGGAGTACGGCTTGTGGGTGCTGTGCGAATGTAATGACAGCCGATTTCAGATGCCGCTGGGCGGCGATGCGCTTCACCTCGTCGATGAGCGTGAGGTGCCCAAGGTGCACACCGTCGAACATGCCGATGGCTGCAACGGTGCTGTGCTTTGGTAGAGTGTCGGTGTCGCGAACGATTTGCATTAGGCGAGATTGAGTTGCTTTAAAATATCCATAAATTCCCCTCCCTCCGGCACGAGAGCCGTGGCGAAGCCGAATTTTGCGGCGGCATCGAGGTTGCGTTGGCTATCGTCGAGGAAAAGCGTTTCTTCGGGGCGAATGTCCATTGTGGAGATGGCGTATTCAAAGATTTCGGGCGCGGGCTTGTTGTGCTTGGCGCGATACGAAACGGTCACACCGTCGAAATAGTCGCTCATCTGGCGACCTTCCTTGCGGAAAAGCGTGTCGATGATGCCCTCAAACATGATGGGATTGGTGTTCGACAGCACATAGGTGCCATATTTCTCGCGCAATTGGCGCAACGCCACCAGGCGGTGTGTGGGAATGTCGATGATGAAATTGCAGATGGCCTGCTCAATTTGCGCATCGGTCACGCCTTCGGGCATAGTGGCACGCATGGCATTGCAAAACTCGGCAGGGCTCAACGCTCCGGCTTCAAGTTGCAGAAACGGTCCGCTTTGGCGATACAGCCCAATCATTTCATCGGCATTGGTCATACCCAGCGCCGTGAGCGAGTCCACACAACGCTGACGCTCGATGTCGATAACCACACCACCGAGGTCGAAAAGAAGATTTTTTATTTTGCTCATCACTTAGGCTCTTCGAGTTGCTTTTTCAGCACACGCATCGTGTCGTTGCAAAGTTTGATAAACACTTCGCGGTTACGCAGCAGCGAACTTGCCTTGATTTGCTTGTTGCCACTTTTGAAAATGAAACCCGTGTCGGCAGAACCGATGGCTCTCATCATCGCCTTGGCACCGTTTTCAAGGTTGCCGGTGTGGTTGCTGATAAAGCTGAAGCGGCTGATAAAGCGGTTCATGCCCAGTTTGCTCAAGTTCACCAAACCCGAATCCACGCTGTTGACAGCCACATGTTGGGTGCGAAGCACGGTGGAGAGGTAGATAGAGAACAGCGAGAGTGCCATTTTGCTTTGCGCATAGGCAGCAATAGGCATGAAATTGCTCACCGCTGGAAATTCGTAAGGAATCGAAACAGGCGTGTGCGAAAGCGAGGTGCTGAAAATGATGCGGCCGCCTTCAATCATCAGTGGGCGGATAAGCAGCGAGAGCAAAGCGGTGCTCAGGAAGTTGACCTGCACCAACTTCTCATAGCCGTCGGGTGATATTTCGCTGCGGTGGCTGATGTAGTTGGCATTGTTCACCAGCACAGCCACAGGGCGGTTGAGTGCCTTGATTTGGTTGGCAAAACTTCTCACGCTGGCAAAAGAGCCAAGGTCGAGGTGCATACTGGTGATGTCTTTATTGCGTGTGCGGATTGCCAATTCCTTAGCCTTGGCATCGCTCTTTTCGGTGTCGAAGCAAGCCATCACAATGGCGTGGCCGGCTTCTGCTAAATTCTGAGTCACCACGCTGCCCATAGCGTCGGTGGCGCCAGTGATGATGTAGAGCGGTTTGTTAGTCTGTTTGTCCATATCTGATATGTTTTATAATTCGTAAATAAGATTAGCCACGGTTTGTCCCACGGCTTTGAGCGTTGCGGCAGAAATCTTGTCGATGGTGTCGCCTGTGGTGTGCCAGTAAGGGAAGAATCCGCCCTCGCTGTCGGGACGCATGTCGATGATGTCGATGCAGGGAATGCCGGCACGGATGATGAACACGTGGTCGTCGGTGGCAGCGCCAAACTGCACACTCTTAAAGTGGTTGCTGTAGCCACTGTCGGCGGCAATGTTCCACACCTTCTCCACCACATCGGCAGCGCACTGGAGCGAGAAGCCCTCGTGGTAGAATTGTGCGTCGGGTGCGCCCACCATATCGAGCAGAATGCCATACATGGGCTTGTAGTCCTTCACATGTGGGTGCTCTGCCCAGTATTGCGTGCCAAGAGCCCAACTTTCCTCTTCGTTGTCGGTGCCCCAGTCTTCTGCATCAACGAGCAGGATATCCACGCCCACATCGGGCTTTTTACCATTCATGAGGCGAGCCAATTCAAGCAGCACGCCCACGCCGCTGGCACCATCGTTGGCACCCATCACAGGCATATTGCGCTTTGTCTGGTCGGGGTCGGCATCTGCCCAAGGGCGAGTGTCCCAATGAGCCACGAGCAAGATGCGCTCCTTGGCGTCGGGATTAATAACACCTATATAATTAGTGGCATTGAGCGTTTTGCCGTCGAAAGTGGCAAGGCGCGCCTTTTGGGCAATCACCTTATCGCACCAGCCACGCAGTTGCGCCTCAATCCATTCGCCGCATTGTTCGTGAGCCTGAGTTTCGGGCACACGCGGACCAAAGTCACATTGCTGTTTCACAAAAGCGAATGCGCTGTCGGCGTTAAAATCCACAGCGGCAACTGGTTGTGGCACCGTGTCGGCATTTTTAGCCGAACTGTTCGTAGCACTGCCCGAACCGCAAGAAGTAGCCAATCCCACGGCGGCAACAAGGCTAAATATGTGATGCATCTTCATCTTATTCTTTTACTTACAAAGTGAAAAATATCATTGTAGCCTACAAAGTTAGGCAAAAAACTTCACTACTCCCCAAAAACTGCACACCTAATTCGTCTTTGTGCAATATTTTCGCGATTTGGAGGGAGATTTCGATTTTTCGATTTTTCGATTTTTCGAAACCATTGCCTCGTAGACCTGTTGACCCGTAGACTCGTTGACTCCCCTCCCCCCCCCTGTATGCCAAATTGTCATATTTTCGAGGATGATTTTTCGTTTTTTCGGGGAATATTGCTAACTTTGCATTCTTATACTATATTAAAATAGATTCGAGGGGGCTGTGCGCTTCCTCACACATCAAATTCAGCTATGCAAGACAACAAGCCTCAGCAAGACACCAGCACACAAGCGCCTATCAAGCGCACGGTGCTCGACTACAACGATATTTGCCAACTCGTCCCCTTCTTCAAGGGCAAGGAGAAGTTGGTGAACCGCCTGTTCCGTATGCTCGCAGTGGATAAGGTGAACTGGATTCACGACCACAACTGCGACACCCCTGGCGTGCCATTTGTGCAAGGTCTGCTCCGCGACCTCAACATCACCATCGACATTCGTGGCGAGGAAGTGCTGAAAAATCTGCCGAAAGAAGGTGGGTTTATCACCGTGTCGAACCACCCATTCGGTGCGCTCGACGGCATTATGCTGATTAAAATCATCGGTGAATACCGTCCCGACTTCAAGGTGATGGTGAATATGATTTTGAACTACATCAGTGCCATGCGCCCCAACTTCATTGCCGTGGATGCCCTCGCCAGCAACGACCCCGCCAAGCGCGCCGTGTCGATGAAGGGTATCACCACCGCGCTCCGCCATGTGAAAGACGGTCACCCTCTGGGCTTTTTCCCTGCTGGGGCGGTGTCGAAAATCACGCCTAACCTCCGCATCGAGGACCGCTTGTGGCAACCCAACATCATTCGCCTGATCAAGAAGTTGAAGGTGCCTGTGGTGCCCATCTATTTCCACGGCCACAACAGCACATTCTTCAACATTCTCGGCCTGATTGACTGGCGATTGCGCACGCTGAAACTCCCCTCTGAGGTGTTCCGCCGCCACGACCAGACGTTCCGTGTGTCGGTGGGCCAACCCATCATGCCCGACGAGCAGGCACAATACGAGTCGCTCGAATCGTTGGGCGAATTCCTGCGCGAGCGCACCTACAGTATGCGCAAGTGGGACAAATAACACCAGTGTGAAATTAACTCAAAATCTACATATTAATTATGGCAACACTTGAAGCAGCAATTAAAAGCGCAATGCTGCGCTACGGACTGATTGGAAAATCGCCGTTGTATCTCGCCGCCATGGAGCAGGCGTTGAAGGTTGCGCCTGTCGACCTTTCGGTGCTCATCATCGGTGAGAGCGGTTCGGGTAAGGAGGTTTTCCCCCGAATCATTCACGACCACAGCCGACGCAAGCACGAAAAATACATGGCGGTGAACTGTGGCGCAATACCGGCAGGCACCATCAATAGCGAACTTTTCGGTCACGAAAAGGGCTCGTTCACTGGCGCTATCAGCGACCACAAGGGCTATTTTGAAGACTGCGACGGCGGCACGCTGTTTCTCGACGAAGTGGCGGAACTGCCAATGGAAACACAGGCACTGCTGCTGCGTGTGCTGGAGTCGGGCGAATATATGCGCGTGGGTAGTTCCGACGTGCGTAAGACCGACGTGCGCATCGTGGCTGCCACCAACAAGAATCTCGAAAACGCCATCAAGGAGGGAAAGTTCCGCGAAGACCTGTACTATCGCCTTTGCTCGGTGCGCATCGATGTGCCACCATTGCGCCGCCGTGGCGACGACATTTGGCTGCTTATCCGCAGGTTCAGTCACGACTTTTCCGAAAAATACCGCACCCCGGAAGTGGAATACTCCGACGAGGCGAAAAAGGCGATGCTCTCCTACCGCTGGCCCGGCAATGTGCGCCAACTCAAGAATGTGGCGGAGCAGATAGCGCTGTTTGAGGCCGGCAATAGGCTCAGCGTTGAGAATGTGGCGAAATATCTGCCTAACCAGGAGGGTTTGGTAAGCGTCGACGGTGCCGTGCACGACTACATGCACGAGCGTGAATACATCTTCAAGATGCTCTACAAGATGCAGCAAGATGTGGTGGCTCTGCAATCGGCTCTGCAAGAGCGACGCATGCCCGAAACCGCCACCACCACATTCCAACTCAACGATGAGATGGAACTGCTCAAGCGCGATAGCCATAAGTTGACGAAGATGAACATCGGCGCCGACGACGACACCGTCAAGCCGAAGAAAATCATCGACCTCAACAGCCAGGACACCACGGCAGTTGACAAGCACGATTTCGACGCGCCCTACGCCATGGAGGTAGAAGCACATATCAAAACGCTCGACGAAACCGAGCGCGAGACCATCACACGCGCTTTGGAGCGCAACAACGGCAAGCGCAAGCGCACAGCCGAAGAACTCAACATCTCGGAACGCACGCTCTACCGCAAAATCAAGGAATACGGACTCGAATCAAGAAACCAACACAAAAAGTAATGAAGCACTTCAGCACCATATTCCGTCGCACATTAGCCTTGGTGATGCTGCTCGTGGCATCGCAGGCTTGCTCCGTGTACAATTTCTACAAATTCAACGGAGCATCGCTCGACTATAATGTGTATAAAACCGTTTCGTTCAGCGACTTCCCAATCCGTGCCGCGCTGGTGTATCCGCCTTTGCAGCAGACCTTTGAGAACAAACTTCGCGACATGGTGGCGCAAAACACTCGTCTGCGCGTGATTGATTCGCCTAACAGCGACTTGCGAATGGAAGGCGAAATCACCGCCTACAACCTCACACCGCAAGCCGTGGGCGAAGACGCTTACGCCAGCAAAACGCGCCTCACCATCACCGTGCGTGTGAAATATATCGACAACAAGAATCCCGCGCTGAGCAACGATCAAAGTTTCTCGGCGTACCGCGACTTCGACAGCAGCCAAATGCTCTCCGACGTGCAAGACGACCTGTGCGCACAAATCTGCAACGACCTAAAAGACCTCATTTTCAACGCCACTTTCGGCAACTGGTAATACACACAGCATCATCACATGGACATTCTCTCTAACATACAGGATTTTATCGCCAACCCCTCACAGCCCATCACTCAGGAGTGGCTCGACGAGGTGCAGCAGCAATACCCCTACTTCAATCTGCCGGCGTTGCTCTACCTGAAGCAGCACGGCATAGAGGGTAACGAAGAACTGCTGGGCAAACTGGCCATCAGTTGTGCCGACCGCAAGGTGCTCTCCACCCACTTGGGCGATGGTGCCGACCTGTTCCGCGACTTCTATCCGCAGGAAAAGAAGGAACCCACCACTACCACCACCCACGCCATCGACATGTTCTTAGATGCATTTGGCTCAGGTAGCCAGAAAGAGGTGGAAGTGCTTGAAAACATGATTTTCAACCCCACGCCCGACTATGCCGATATCCTTGCCGCCGAAGACAAGACCGCACCAGCCACCGCCACAGGCGAGAGCGCACAAGATGCCCTCATCAACAGTTTCATAGCACAAGAGCGCGAGAAGGAAAAAGAGGTGACCAACATTCCGCAGCACCACATCGACGAGCATGATGTGGCGGAGATTGCCGACACGCCTATCGAGCAACCTGTGGAGCGCGACGATTCAATGCTCAGCGAGAGTTTGGCGAAAATGTACATCAAAAGACGTAATTATTCTAAGGCTCTTGAAATTATTGAGAACATAAATTTGAATTTTCCAGAAAAAAGTATTTACTTTGCAGACCAAATTCGTTTCTTGCGTAAATTGGTACTCAACGAAAAAACAAAAAAATAAAGATTATACATTACAGACATGAACGCTATTTTTGCAATTTTAATTACTCTCGCAGCATTATTGCTGATTGGTGTGGTTCTTATTCAAAAGTCTAAAGGTGGTGGTTTGGCTACTAACGTAAGCAGCTACAACCAAATCGCAGGTGTGCGCAAAACCACCGACTTCATTGAAAAAGCCACTTGGAGTTTAGCCATTTTCATTTGCGTGCTCAGCATTTGCGCTTGCATCTTGTCAAAGAGTTCTGATGCAAACCAAGGCACTCGCCTCGCAACCCCACAAACTGAGCAACAACAAGGCACTGGCATCCCAACCTCAGGTCAAGGCCAGCCAGCAGCTCCAGCCCAGAAATAAGGCACAAAACACCAAACGGAACATACCGATAGCGCCCATGCAATGTCATAGGGCGCTTGTTTTGTTTCCCCCAAACCATGAGAAAAATCAGGAGAATTTTTATAGAAGTTAAGGAGATTTTTTTAGAAGTTAAGGAGTTAAGAAGTTAAAGAAGTTAAGACGATGGCTTCGGCTTGGATAAGGTTGCTTGGCACGATGGGGGCGTTTTTGTTCCGTCGGACTTGTCAGACCTGTCAGACTCGTCAGACAAAAACTTGTTGACCTGTTGACTCGTTGACCTGTTGACTTGTTGACTCGTTGACTCTCACTTAGGTAGGTAGAGGGTGAAGTGGGGGGTGTCGTAGGCGATGCGGTAGGGGTGCGTGGCGAGGAAGTGGTTGAGGGCGGCGATTTTTGTGTCGATGCAGAATGCGCTTTGCGCTGCGCCGTAGGTGTGGAGCATACTGTCGGTGGGCGCGCTAAACTCGGTGCCGATTGACACGAATTTTTGGCGAAGCACTATTGGGAGGGACTTCACATTATTGAGGCGCTCGGTGAGCAGGGCGCTGCTGAGCAATTCAGGCCAACAGCAGTCCATGGCCGGTCGGGTGTCGGTGAGGTAGTTAAGTATGGGCATACTGCCATACACGAGCATCGTGTCGCCAGGGTGTACCCAGGGTTTGATACCATCGAGCACCTCGTTGATAATGGCGGCGCGCTCCGGCGTGGTGAGTATGCCAGCAGCGCGTGAGTTTTCAATGCTGGCAGTCTTTTCCCACAGTCTGCCTCCGTCGAAATACGCCCCTTCGGTAGCCATCTTCGCTACGCACACGAGGGCAAACGCCACGATGAAGTAGGCGGTGCGGAACATTTGCGTGTGGCGAATGCACACGGCTATGGCAATGGGTGCAGCAAGCATAGTGATGATGGAACCGCTGTTGAATGCGCTGTCGGAGCCCATCGGGAAGATGAGCATCAACAAAAAGGCGACAGCACCCAAGGCGCGCACAGCGTCGCGGCGATTGACGATGACCGTGAGGCTACCAATGGCGCAAAGTGCCCAGATGGGTTGCAAGAGTTGCATTCTCCACATCATCCACACCGACACGGCAAGGGCGCAACCGAGCATCACCACTCGCACCAATGGCGAGGCGATGCGCTGGCGCAGAATGGTGTAGATGCAGATGACGGAGGCGAGTTTCAGCCAAGTGGCAAACTCAATATAATAGAAACTAAACTGCTGCGCGATGAGCGAGCCCATGTTGTGCGACGATTCGCCAGAGCCGTCATTGGCTATGTGGCGCAGTGTGGCAAGGTTGTCGAAGAAAATGCGCAGATGTCCCAAAGTCCACATCATCAGCAACACGGCACCCACACCCACGAGCACGCCCAGTGCGGCAAATGCGGAGCGGCGCACGCCTTTGCCAAGCGATTCGCCAGTGCACCACGCCATGAGCAGAGGGGTGAGAACAAACACGAAGCCCAGCACATTGGGGGTGCGTGAGAATGCGTTTATACCAAGCAAGCAGCCGCCTAAGAGCACCATCAGCGGTTGGCGTTTCAGCAACTGCTCAATTGCCAAAAGGTAGAGCATGATGGAGAGAATATCGTAGCAGAAAGTAACCGGAAGCGCCACAAACGCTACCATCGACAGCGCATTGCCCAGCACGATGGCAGAGGGCGAAATATGGAGCTTGAGGATTCGCCACACGGTGAGCACACACGCCACCAGGCAGAGCAAGCCAAACAAGCGCATACCCAGCAACCCCATCGAGGGAAGCGTCCACAGCACCACGCCACCCACAATGCCACTCAGATAGTACATAAAGTGGTAGCCCACGGTGTTGGGAGCGGTGAAGATGTTGGCATACATGGTCATATACTGCCCATTGTCGCACACATCGAAGCCGAACACTACGCCAAGCGAAAGGTAAAGCGCCACGGCGGCGGTGGTCCACCACAGCCAAAGTTTGGACTGACGAAGAATTGATGCGTTGATGCGTTGCCAGATATTCATATTGCTCATTTTTCTGCAAATATAGGCAAAAAAACGGTGCAAGTTGGGCAAAAGTGGCGAGTGGAGGGAGATTTTCTTGGTAAATTTGGGGAAATGGCGTAACTTTGCACCGCAATTGAAAAATATATTAACCAAGGTGGAAAAATTTGGCTGCTTGCAACCACTTGAAAAAATGCTAAAACTGCGAATAAATCCCTCTATATTCACAGCCCAATTAGCGTTTTTTCCACCATTAAAATGATGGAAAAAATGAATTACTTATTCACATCGGAATCCGTTTCCGAAGGGCATCCCGACAAGGTTGCCGACCAGATTAGCGATGCTATTCTTGACCAATTTCTTGCTTTCGACCCCGAATCGAAAGTGGCTTGTGAAACCCTCGTGACCACCGGTCAGGTGGTGCTTGCCGGCGAAGTGAAGTCGCAGGCCTACATCGACCTCCCCGAAGTGGCACGACGCACCATCAAAAAGATTGGCTATCACAAGAGCGAATATATGTTCGACGCCGACTCATGCGGTGTGCTCACTGCCATTCACGAGCAGTCGGGCGACATCAACCGCGGCGTGGACCGCAGCGAAAAAGAAGCGCAAGGCGCGGGCGACCAAGGCATGATGTTTGGCTACGCTTGTACCGAAACCCCAAGTTATCTGCCCCTCACGCTCGACTTGGCGCACTTGCTGCTCATCAAACTCGCAAAACTCCGCAAAGGCCATGTGATTCCTTACCTCCGTCCCGACGCCAAGAGCCAGGTGACTGTGGAATACGATGGCGAAACCCATAAGCCTGTGCGCATCCACACCATTGTGATCAGCACCCAGCACGATGATTTCGTCAATCCAAAGAAGGAAGGCATCACACAAGAGGAAGCCGACAAGCAAATGCACGACCGCATCTACAATGATGTGAAAAATGTGCTGCTCCCTGCGCTCCTTGCCGACCTGCCCGAAGCCACTAAAGCGCTGTTCGACGACAAGTTGATTTTGCTCGTCAACCCAACTGGCAAATTCGTGATTGGTGGCCCTCACGGCGACACCGGTCTTACTGGCCGTAAAATCATCGTTGACACCTACGGAGGCCGTGGCGCACACGGTGGTGGCGCATTCTCTGGCAAAGACCCCAGCAAGGTGGACCGCAGTGCCGCCTACGCTGCACGCCACATTGCAAAGAATGCCGTGGCAGCAGGCATCGCCGATGAAATGCTCGTGCAAATCAGCTACGCCATCGGTCAAGCCGAACCTGTGAACTTCTTCGTTGACACCTACGGCACAAGCAAGGTGAAGGAAAGCGATGCCGAAATCGCTGAAAAACTCAACGAACTGTTCCCACTCACCCCATTCGCCATTGAGCAACGCCTGAAGTTGCGTCAGCCTATCTACGAGGAAACCGCAGCCTACGGACACATGGGCCGCAAGCCAAAGGTGGTGACCAAGCACTTCGCCTCGAAGTACGAACGCAAAGAATTTAACCTCGATGTGGAACTCTTCACTTGGGAAAAACTCGACTACGTGGACCAAATCAAAGAAAAATTCCACATCTAACCCCCACTCGTGGTTTCACACACACATACCAAATGCCACCCCTCACTCCGAAGGGTGGCATTTTTTTTGCACCTCACCTCCCACTCCTTAGTGGATGAAAAATTTTTGGAAATGATATACAAGTTGTCCCTGTGATTATTTAGTAATGATTGAAAAAATCCCGTAGGGATTAGATGTGCGTAGGCAGGTATGCAGCGAAGGTTATGCGGAATGAGCGAAGCGAAATGGAGCATAACCGAAGCGAAATGCCTGCAAATATCGCATAACAAATTTGCATCCCAGCGGGATGCGATTTCGCCATTATAGCGTTATATGATGTTGTCGCATTCCGCTGGAATGCATAATATTGACATATCTATTGCAGGCATTTCGAAAAGATTCCATTTCGCTTCGCTCCATTGCATCTTTTCTGCATACCTGCCTACACACATCAAATTCCTAACGGAATTTCATCGCATCTTCTTCGGGACAACATGTATGTCATTTCCAAATTTTTGCATTGTAGGGATGCGATAATTCGTATCCACGCCAAACTATTAAAACTCGATGTGTTATTGTAGTTTTAGGCGGACGTGAAGTATCGAGAGCACTGAAAAAGTAAAACCAACTTTCAGATTGAAAGTTAATAACGGAGAAATAGTCGTTTTACCCTTCTTTTTCTGCCTATCATAGCCTTATTGAGGCGATTTGTGGAAAGAAAAGTTATAAATCGTAAGCATTTTTCGTTTTGGTCTTTAAAAAACTGGACTTTTTCAGTGCTCTCGAAGTATCACGTCCCTACCATAGCCCAGCGATATAACTAAATCCAAATTTCCGCAAAACTTCGCCAAAATCAACAAAAATATGCGATTTTGGCGAAGTTTTGCGGAATATTTGGGGCAACTGTGCCCTTGGTTCCTTGATTTTTCTTGCTTGTTTAACTCTATTTAGTGTTAAAAGGTGTTTTTACTATGGAGGAAATTATTACATTTGCACCGTTATTTAATAATATGCATAAGAATGGCATCTAACAAAGAGGGCTTCCTTACAAAAGTGGGGCATTTGTTGCGCTCAATCGGGCGAGGGATTCGTTCGTTTTGGCAATGGTATAAGAGTATTTACGTTGGTCGTCCGTGGTATGTGAAAACTGTCTCGGCGATAGCATCGTTTGTGGTGTTTGTCGTGATCTATTCACTGATGGTGTTTTTCAACTTCATGTGGCTGTTTGGCAAGTCGCCATCTATCAGCAGCATCATGAATCCAAAGACCAACAACGCATCTTACGTTTACAGTGCCGATGGGCAACTGCTGTGCAAATTCTTCGACGAAAACCGTACGCCGGTGAAGTTCGAAGAAGTGTCGCCACTGTTTTTCCAGGCACTTATCGACACCGAAGACGAGCGCTTCCACGACCACTGCGGCGTGGACTTCAAGGGTTTGGGCGGTGCCGCGAAAGACTTTATCGTGCATCAGCGCGCACGTGGTGCTTCCACCATCACGCAGCAGTTGGTGAAAAACATGTTCAAGGTGCGCACCGAGTATTCCACCGGCTTGCTGGGCAAGATTCCGGGCTTGGGCATCTTGATTATGAAAACCAAGGAAATTCTGCTGGCGCTGGTGATTGAAACGCAATTTTCGAAAGACGAAATCATCACCATGTATGCCAACACGGTGGACTTCGGCAATGGCGCATTCGGCATCAAAACCGCCGCACGCACCTATTACAACACCACTCCCGACAGCCTCTCGGTTGACCAGAGCGCCACGCTCGTGGGCTTGCTGAAAGCCACTTCGAGTTACAACCCCAAGAAGAATCCTAAGCGAAGCATGGCGCGCCGCAATGTGGTGCTTAACAATATGGTGATTCACGGCCACCTCGACCGTGCCGCCTACGACCGCATGAAAGACGAGCCCACGCCGCTGCACTTCACCGTAGAGAACGCTGCCAGCGGACGTGCGCAATATTTCCGCAACGCCATCGACAGCAACGAGCAGTTGAAGGAATGGCGCGAGAAAAACAATGTGAACTTCTATACCGACGGTTTGAAGATTTACACCACCCTCGACAGCCGTATGCAGACCTACGCCGAGGAGGCTGTGCTGGAGAAGATGTACGAAATTCAGCAGCGCTTCAACGGCAGATGGGGCAGCGACCCATGCTGGGTGGACGAGGAAGGCAACGAGGTGCCGGGCTTCGTGGAAAGCGTGGCGAAAAAGACTCCTTATTACAAGGTGCTCGAATCACGCTTCCCCAACAATGCCGACTCCATCAAGCACTATATGAACACTCCGCGCGAAATGCGCATGTTTGAATACCGCAAAGAAGGCGGAAAGGTGGTGGCTGCATCGAAGATGATGAACATCTCACCAATGGACTCGGTGGCATACATGCTCCACTTCATGCACGCCGGACTGGTGGCGATGGACCCTCGCAACGGCTTCGTGAAGGCTTGGGTGGGCGACATCGACTACAAGACATGGCAGTACGACAAGGTGACATCAAGCCGACAGTGCGGCTCCACATTCAAACTCTTTGTATATTCCGCTGCCATGGAGCAGGGACTCACGCCATGCGACACCGAACTCGACGAGGTGTTCCACTGGGACGTGTATAACGAGAGCAAAGGCGAGATGGAAGACTACTCGCCACGCAACGCCAACGGCCGCTGCACAGGCGGACAGATGAGTTTCCGCGAGGCGTTCGCACGCAGTATCAACATTGTGGCTGTGCGTGTGGGCAAACGCGTGGGCTTCGACAATGTGCGCGCTACCGCCGAGATGATGGGCATCAAATCGCCACTGCGCCCCGACAAAGCCAACGAAGACAAGCCTGCCATGTGCCTCGGCTCTATGGACGTGAACTTGCTCGAACTGGTGAACGGATATGGCACCGTGGCAAACTATGGCAAGCACATCGACCCTGTGTTGGTGACTCGCATCGTGAAAACAAACCCCGACGGCACCGAAGAAACGATATACAACTATGAAGACGAGGTGGATGCCAATGCCGCAATTTCGGCACGCGCAGCCTACTTTATGCAGAAGATGCTGGGCTTCGGCTTAACCGACGGCGGTGGCACTTCGCAATCGCTCACCGACTATGTGGACACCTATATGAACACTACCGACTTCGGCGGAAAAACCGGTACGAGCAACAACTACAGCGACGCTTGGTTTGTGGGCACCTCGCCCAACCTTGTGGCTGGCGCGTGGGTTGGTGGCGAATACCGCTGCATACACTTCACATCGGGTGCGCAAGGTCAGGGCAGCCGCACGGCGTTGCCCATCTGCGGCCGCTTCTTCCAGAAGGTGTGGGGCGACAGCAAACTCCGTCCGCTCGTGAGTGCGAAATATGTGGGATTGAATATGCCAAGCAGCACATTAGAGTGTGCTGAAGTGGAGGTGGAAAGATATGACGAGCCTGACACCACATTCGTCATCGACGATGCCGACATCACCACTGAAGGCGAAGGTGGCGAAACCCCAACAGAAACCCCTCCTGCCGCCACCCCACCAGCAGCCGAGCCAATAGAGCCAGGCCAAGAAATGTGATAAAACAAATAACGGTGAAGCCCAAAAAGCTTCACCGTTTTGTTTTATAGTAGCATCAAAATTTGCTAAGTCGGAGTAATCAGAGCACTCGGAGTCTTCGAAAAAACTTGTTGACTCGTTGACCCGTTGACTTGTAGACTCGTTGATTTCCTACAGCTCCAAGTCGCCGTTGAGGATTTCGTGCCAAGGCAGTCCTGATTCAGCCACTTGCTTCAAGAATGGGTCTGGGTCAAATTCTTCCACATTGTGCACGCCAGGTTTGTTCCACAAGCCTTTGAAGAACATCATGGCGCCTGTCATTGCAGGCACGCCGGTGGTGTAACTCACGGCTTGCATACCGGTTTCCTCGTAAGCCTTGTGGTGGTCGCAGTTGTTGTAGATGTAGTAAGTGAGCGGTTTGCCGTCCTTACCGATACCGCTGATGCGGCAGCCGATAGAGGTTTGACCAGTGTAGTTCTCGCCCAATTCCTTTGGATTAGGCAGCACTGCCTTGAGGAACTGGAGAGGAATGATTTCCACGCCATTATACATCACAGGGTCGATGCGAGCCATGCCGATGTTTTGAATCACGCGCAAGTGGGTGAGATATTCTTCACCGAAGGTCATCCAGAAGCGGGCACGCTTGATAGTTGGGAAGTTGAGCACGAGCGATTCGAGTTCTTCGTGATACATCAAGTAACTTTCGCGAGGACCGATTTCAGGGTAAGTGAGAGGCTTGTGCACTTCGAGCGCACCGGTCTGAATCCACTTGCCGTCTTCGTAGTAGCGGCCCTTTTGGGTGATTTCGCGAATGTTGATTTCAGGGTTGAAGTTGGTGGCAAACGCCTTGCCGTGGTTGCCGGCGTTGCAGTCCACGATGTCGAGGGTGTGCATTTCCTTGAAGTGGTGCTTAGCCGCGTAGGCAGTGTAGATGCCACTCACGCCTGGGTCGAAACCACAGCCGAGGATAGCGCAGAGGCCAGCCTTTTCAAAGCGCTCACGGTAAGCCCATTGCCAACTGTATTCGAAGTGAGCCTCGTCGCGTGGCTCATAGTTAGCGGTGTCGAGGTAGTTCACGCCACATTCCAAGCAAGCGTCCATAATGGTGAGGTCTTGGTAAGGGAGAGCCAAGTTCACCACCAGTTGAGGCTGGTGCTTCTTCAGCAAAGCCACCAGTTGCTGCACATCGTCGGCATCCACCTGGTCGGTAGTGATGTTAGGCGCGCCGATGGCCTTAGCCACCTCGTCGCATTTCTCTTTACGGCGTGAGGCAATCACTATTTCGTGAAACACTTCAGGGTACTGGGCGCACTTGTAAGCCGCCACGGTGCCAACGCCACCGCATCCGATAATCAATACTTTATTCATGTCTGTATATGTTTTTTTGTTATTTGGTTTGTTCGTCGTTGTTTCTCTCTGCCGCCACCATATTGGTGAGGTCCACAAACTGCTGCACGCTGAGTTGTTCGGGGCGCATACGGAACAGGTCGGTGGCAAGCACCGGGCTGCCCTGCGGGAACATGCTCTTGAGCGAACTGCGAAGCATCTTGCGGCGCATACCGAAGGAGGTTTTCACCACCGTCTTAAACAATCGCTCGTCGCAACCGAGGTCGGTGACATTGTTGCGCACCAACTTAATCACGCCCGACTTCACCTTTGGTGGTGGGTTAAACACATTCTCGTCCACCGTGAACAGGTATTCAATGTCGTACCACGCTTGCAGCAGCACCGACAGAATGCCGTAGGTCTTACTGCCTGGACCCGCCGCAATGCGCTGCGCCACCTCGCGCTGGAGCATACCGCTGCAGCACACCACTTGGTCCTTATAGTCGAGCACCTTGAAGAAAATCTGCGATGAGATGTTGTAGGGATAGTTGCCGATAATCACCATCTTGCCATCGCCGAGCGTCTGCTTCAGGTCGAGTTTCAGAAAATCTGCCGACACAATGCGGTCGCGCAGTTCGTCGGGATATACGGCATTCAGGTAGTCCACGCTCTCGGTGTCGAGTTCCACCACGGTAAGGTCGTGGCCGGCTTGCAGCAAAAACTGCGTCAACACGCCCATACCGGGCCCCACCTCAAGCACAGGCGACCCCTTATATTCGCTCACGGTGTCGGCAATGCGCTGCGCCACCGACAAGTCGGTGAGAAAATGCTGGCCCAAAGCCTTTTTCGCTTTCACTTGTTGCATATAGAAAATGTGCTAAATTATTCAATCTACAAAGATACGAATTTTTTGAGAAGTTGAGAAAAAGAAGTTGAGGAGAAGAAGTTAAGGAGTTAAAGAAGAAGTTAAGAAGTTAAGGAGTTAAGGAGTTAAGAAGTTAAAGAAGTTAAGACGATAGCCTCGGCTCTCTCGAAATCTCGAAATCTCGATAATTCGATTTCTCGTTGACCCGTTAACTCGTTGTCTTGTTGACTTGTTGACTCGTTGACTTGTTGACTTTCTTTTGAAATCGGTTTTTTTTTGTAACTTTGTGGGGAGTGTGGCTTTTTGGGAAGTTGCATGGATAGTAATTTAATATATTTGGATTGTGAAAAAGATTATATCTCCTTTGCTGAAATATGGCATTCCTGTGGCACTGAGTGTGCTGCTGGTGTGGTTTTTCTATAAAAATATGGATATGGATGCCATTAAGCAGAGCCTGCGTGAAGACGTGAACTTCTGGTGGTTTGTGCCTGTGATTGTGGTGAGCATCTTCAGCCATGTGTTCAGGGCTTGCCGCTGGCGCTTGCAGTTGCGCGCGTTGGGTATTGATGCGCCGCTCAGTGCGCTGGTCAACAGTATTTTCGGCACCTATTTCGTGAATTTACTGGCTCCCCGACTGGGCGAGGTGTGGCGCAGCGGCTACATCGCATCGCGTGAGCGCACTTCGTTCTCGAAAGTGGTGGGGTCGATGGTGGGCGACCGCCTGAGCGACACCCTCACGGTGCTGGCACTGACCATCGTCACCTTCTTCTTGGCGCAGGGCGCGTTTATGAAGTTTTTGAGCCAAAAAGGCGCAGCCAGCGGCGAGAGCATGTTTGCCACCTGGTGGTTCTGGGCTTTGGTGGCTGTGGGCGCGCTGATGGTGGCGCTGATGGTGTGGATTTTCAAGACCAAGAGCGAAAACAAGGTATTGACAAAAATTCGCCTGATGCTCACCAACCTGTGGGAAGGCTTGATTTCAATCACGAAGATGAAGGGAAAATGGTGGTTCCTGCTCTACACATTGCTGATTTGGGGCTGCTATTTCTTCCAACTCTATATCGCCTCTATGGCGTTCACGTTCACCAAAGATTTGGGCATTGTGGCTATACTGGTGCTGTTTGTGTTCAGCAGTTTGGGTATGGCGGTGCCTACCAATGGCGGTGTGGGCGCATGGCAATACGCCATCATGTTCGGACTTGCCATCTACGGCGTGGGCGAACTCCCGTTGGGCGACCCCTACAATCCCCAAGCCAGTGCTTTCGCATGGACGGTGTGGCTGGTGCAGCAAGTGCTGCTGGTGGTGCTCGGCATCTACGCGTTTGTGTCGATGGCGATTGACCGCCGCCGCATAGCCCAAGGCAAAACCATCGTTCGCACCAAAAGCGACGCCGAAGGCATGACGTTGTAGGGAAGTCAACGAGTCAACGAGTCAACAAGTCTACGAGTTTTTTTGTCAGACGAGTCAGATAGGGATAGTGGGAACACCATTGCGTCAAGCGCCAAAGTTATCGTCTTAACTTCTTTGACTTCTTAACTCCTTAACTTCTAAATTTCTAACATCTAATCTCTAATTTCTAAAAAAATGGGCAACCTGTTTAGCGATAAATACGACGACCACTTCTACTCAAGCAAAAAAGACGAGGAGGAGCAAAAGAAAAAAGAACAGCAACCTGTGGAGGAAACCCCAGAGGAACGCGAGGAGCGTGAATTGAGGGAATTGACCTACGACCGCTCGTCGAAGCGCAAACGCATACTGATTATTGGCGGCGTGGTGCTGCTGGTGCTGGGCGTGAGCATCGCGCTTTGGCTCCGCTATTTCCACCCCTACATCGTGAGCGAGGAACGTGGCGTGATTCTGAAGGTGCAGAGCGAAGGCACTATCCTCAAAACCTACGAGGTGCAGATGATTAGCGAGAAATACATTGCCGACACGGTGCGCGCCTACAAATCGGGCTTCGAATTTACAATCAAGAGCGATTCGTTGGCGGCAAAGGCTTCGCGCCTGCAATCCACAGGCCGCCGTGTGACGGTGAAATACGAAGAATTTAAAGGCATGTTGCCATGGCGTGGCGAAACAAACCGCTTCGCCACCGACATCATTGCCGACGGAGAATATTGAAGTCAACGAGACTACGGGTCAACAGGTCAACAAGTTTCTGAGTGCTCCGAGTACTCCGAGTGCTCCAAAACCACCTAAAATCTAAATTGGTGATGCGAAAAAATGCGATAGTGATGGGGGCTTCAAGCGGCATGGGCCGTGAGGTGGCTTTGCTCCTGCTTGCCGACGGATGGCAGGTGGGCGTGGCGGCACGCCGTGCCGATGCCCTGGAGCAGTTGCGCAAGCAATACCCTGAACAGGTGACCGTGGCAGTGATTGACGTGACCGACACCGCCGCTGGCGAGCAACTCACCGATCTCGCAGAACGCATGGGCGGCATGGACCTGTATTTTCATGCATCGGGCATCGGGAAGCAGAACCCGAATGTGGATGCCGAAATCGAATTGCGCACGGTGAGCACCAACGGCATGGGGTTCACCCGCATGATTGATGCAGCCTTTGGCTATATGGCCAAGCATGGTGGTGGACACATTGCCGCCATCACTTCGGTGGCTGGTACCAAGGGACTGGGTATGGCACCGTCGTATAGCGCCACCAAGGCGTTTCAGAACACCTATCTGCAAGCCCTTGAGCAGTTGGCTAACATGCGCAAACTCCACATCTCGTTCACCGACATTCGCCCCGGGTTCGTTGCCACCGCATTGCTCGACGACGAGCATCACTATCCCATGCTGATGAATGTGCAGACCACAGCACGCCTGATTATAAAGGCGGTGAAGGCGAAAAAGCACGTGGCGATACTGGATTGGCGCTATCGGGTGCTGATATCCCTGTGGCGGCGTGTACCGAGGTGCATTTGGCGACATTTGCCCATAAAAACGAAAGATTAAGCCTATGGAAAAAACGCTCTCGATAGCTGATGCCGAACTGCTGCTGGTGGAGCATGGCGTGCGACCCACCGCCAACCGTATAGCCCTGTGCCGTGCGTTGGCAGAGGCGCAGAGTCCTTTGTCGCAGATTGATTTGGAGTCGCTTCTGATGACCATCGACCGCAGCGTAATATCGCGCACGATTGGCGTGTTTCGCGACCGCCATTTGGTGCATGTGATTGAGGACGGCAGCGCGACCGTGAAATACGAACTGTGCCACAGCCATCACCAATCCGATACCGACGACGACACCCATGCGCATTTCTATTGCGTGAGGTGCGGACACACCACCTGCCTGGAGCAACTCGCCGTGCCTTCCGCCCAACTCCCCGAAGGCTACGAGGCGCAGTCTGCCAATTTTCTTATCAAGGGGCTATGCCCGAAATGCAGTTTTAAAGAATCCAAAAAATAATGTTACAGCGCAAACCATCGCTCGTGAATCGTGCGTTTTGGAACTTCCTGGGCGCATCGATTCTCACCACCGTGGCTGCTCAGCTGGCGGTGAGCACCGACGCTGCCATCGTGAGCCATCTGATGGGACCTCACGCCATGGCTGCCGTAAACATGGCGATGCCTGTGCTCACCACCTTCCTCTCGCTCAATTCGCTGTTGGGCGTGGGGGCGAGTCTGCTTGCCGCCAAGGCTATCGGCAGTCGCGACAGCGAGGAGGCAAGCCGTGTGTTCACTGCGGCACTCTATTCGGTGCTGGCGGTGGGCGTGGTGGTGACGGTGGCGAGTTATGCGTGCTGTGAGCAGATTTCGCGCATCGTGTGCGCCGACGATGAAATTAGCCCCATGGTGCTGAGTTATCTGCGTGTCACAAGCCTCGGTGTCACGGTGCTGGTGCTGTCGGGCATGATGAATATGATGGTGCAGAGCGACGGTCGTCCTCGGCTGGTTACTTGTGCCGTGATTGTGGGTGCGGTGAGCAATGTGGTGCTCGATGTGGTGTTTATCAAGGTGCTGGGGCTGGGCATCGCTGGCTCGGCGTGGGCCACGGTCATCAATTACGGCGTGACGGTGTGCATCACCTCGTCGCACCTGCGCCGCAAATCGTGCTCCTACCGCATTGTGCGGTTCACTAAACAGGTGTGGCACACGCTCGGAGCCAACCTCAAACAAGGACTTCCGCTGATGATTGCCAATGTGCTACTCAGCGTGATTGTGTTGCTCATCAACAAGATGGTGGATGGCGTGCTTGGCTCCGACGGTGTGTATATGGTGGCTGTGTGCATACAGTTGCTGCTCATCACCTTCGTGGTGCTCAACGGTGTGCTCGATGCCACATTCGCCATTGGCGGAATGCTACTCGGCGAACACGACATCACGGGGCTGAAAATGCTCAATCACAAGGTGATGACATTTTCGTGCGCCGTGCTGGTGCCGTTTTCCGCTTTTGTGGTGTTTGCCCCCGGTGCGATGGCTACGCTCTTCGGTGCCGACGACCCTGCTTTGCGTGCCGAACTGTGCCGAGTGCTTCGCATCTTCAGTGCCATACTGCTGCCGTTTTCGCTCACCGTGCTGCTGCGCGGCATGTATCAAGTGCTGGGCTATTTGGTGCTGAGCGTGGGCGTGGCAGTGGGCCAGGTGGCGTCGATTGTGGTGGCGGTGTTTGTGTTCACGCAAGTGGCAGCCCCCGATATGCTTTGGTGGGGATTCCCGCTCTCGGCTGGCGTGATGCTGCTGGTGCAGGTGGGCATCACTTGGCGAATGAGCCGCGGCAAAGGCATTTCGCCCCTCACGCTGATACCAGCCCCCGATGCGGCGCGCACCTATTCCGCCACGGTGCCGAGTGGGCAAGCCAGTGCGGCGATGGCAGAGGTTCGCCAATTCCTGAAAAATGCGAAATGCCCCGATTCCATCGCAGAAAAATCACTACATTTCACCGAAAAATCGCTCACCGATGCCGAAGCCGACATCTGCATCCACATTGAGGATAGTGGAGCGGTGAGCATCGTGCTGAAAGACACCTCAAAGCCCACCCCTACCACAAAACAGGCGTTCGGCATCACCATCAAATCCACCCAAATCTCTTGAAGAGTCAACGAGTCAACAAGTCAACAGGCCAACGAGTCAACAAACCAACGAGTCAACGAGTCAACGAGTTTTTTTGGGGAGTGTCGGACGAGTCAGACTGGTCGGACGAGTCAGACAGGTCGGACGAGTCGGACTGGTCAGACAAGTCCGACGAATCAGATGGGAGGAAACCCTATTAAATTACCAAAAGGCGATGGTGCCGTCTTAACTTCTTTAACTCCTTAACTTCTTAACTTCTACACAAAACCTTCTTAACTTCATTAACTTCTCAACTATTTTCTCTAATCTGCGCTGCTTTTTGATAGTTTGCGAAATTATTGCTACCTTTGTAAATTAATATAGAAAGCATCGTGAAAATGAAATATAAAATACACCGTGAGGGCTTGAACATTATCTTTGTTCTATTGTTCATCTTGTTGGCATTCAACGTGCCAGCATACTTGTTCATAGAGTATAAGCCTATACCCATCGTCTTCATGGTGATTTCCGCCATATTGTTCCTTTTGGTCATCAACTTCTTCCGCTCGCCTCGCCGCCATTATAAGGGCGAGGTGGAAAACATGGTGCTGTCGTCGGTCGATGGCACGGTAGTGGCGCTGGAAGAGGTGTACGAGGACGAGTGCTTGCACTGCAACTGCATTCAACTGTCGGTGTTTATGAGCGTGTTTAACGTGCATGCCAACTGGGTTCCAGTGAATGGCATCGTGAAATATGTGAAGCACCACAACGGCCGTTTCCTCGCAGCCTATCTGCCAAAGTCGAGTACCGAGAACGAGCGTTCGTCGGTGGTGATTTCCACCCCTGCGGGCCACGATATTCTCGTGCGTCAGATTGCCGGTGCTGTGGCACGCCGCATCGTCACCTACGTTGAGCCAGAGGAGGAAGTGAGCATTGAGCAACACATGGGCTTCATTAAATTTGGCTCGCGTGTGGACATTTATTTACCTCTCGATAGCGAAATTCTCGTGAAATTGGGCGAAAAAACAACTGGTGGTATGACACCGATTGCACGCCTCAAACCTCGCAATAACTGATGAACATTCTACAATCAACTCGTAATAACACCCCAAATGCGGTCACTTGCTGTAACCTGCTTTCGGGTGCGTTGGCTTGTGTGGCAGCCTTCCATGCGTTTGAACCATGGTGGTGGGGCTTGCAAGGCTATCAGGTGGCGTTTGTGCTGATTGCGCTTGCCGCTGTTTTCGACTTTTTCGACGGTTTCACCGCACGTTTCCTCCACGCCGTGTCGCCATTAGGCAAGGAACTCGACTCGCTGAGCGATGCAGTGAGTTTCGGCCTGGCTCCAGGCATGGTGCTCTACAATATGCTGGTGCAATATGCGCCAGAAAGCGGCGTGGCATACATCGCCATGCTCATTCCTGTGTTTGGCGCATTGCGATTGGCAAAATTCAACGTTTCCACCGACCAGAGCACCACATTCACCGGACTTCCCATTCCTGCCAACGCCATCTTCTGGATTGGCTTCACCAACTTCTACGCCGAGCACCACGCCGATGTGCCAGTGCTGGTGGTAGCCGTTCTGGTGGTAGCGCTTTCGCTGCTGATGGTGTGCAACTTGCGCATGTTCTCGCTCAAACTCCACAGCCTCAGCGTGAAGGAAAACTACAAGCAATACCTGCTCGTGTTGGCGTTTGTGATTTGCGTGGGCTTCTGCGGCGTAACAGGCTTGGCATGGGCAATGCTTTTCTACATCGTGCTCTCTGCCGTCACCAAGCAAGACTAATTGGCACGGATTTTGCTACGTTGCATAGTCTGTAACCAAATTGCTAAAGATTATGATTTCGGCATTACTACTGATATTCGTTGGCTACCTGCTGTATAAGGCGTTTATGTTCAAACGCCGCATCGATGCTGTGCGCAAAGATTTCCGCCGCCAATTCGAGGAAGCCCAACGCCATTTCGGCGGAGAGCAATACGGCGGCGAGCAAAATAGTGCCTCCCAACCCCGCGAAAAACGCTACACCCAAACCGACGGCGAATACGTAGAATTCGAAGAACTCCCAGGCTCCACCGACCCCGAATCCCCCACAGAACCAATCAACAACACCTCCAACACCAACCATACAACTTCTTACCCCCAAGAAGACCTCATCTCCGACGCCGAATACGAAGAAATCCCCAACTAATCCCCCTCCCCAAAACAAGTCAACAGGTCAACGAGTCAACAGGTTTTGGGGGTGTCTGACGAGTCGGACTGGTCGGACAAGTCTGACTGTGGCTGGCGAGACTGGCGAGAACACCGATTAAATCCATTTAAATCCATTATCACCGATTTTTTATAATTAAATTTCAAATCGGGAGTAAATAGGATTTAAATGGATTAAATCGGCGTTTTGATTCTGACACATCACCAGAGGCGATGGTGCCGTCTTAACTTCTTTGACTTCTTAACTCCTTAACTTCTAAAAAAAATTCTTAACTTCTAAAAAAATCTAACTTCTAACCTCTAATTTCTAACCTCTGATTTCTGGATTATGGTTTTTTGTAGATGATGGTGAGGCCATCGCGGAGGGGGACTATCACTTTTTCTACGCGGGGGTCGGATGCCACCATGTCGTTGAAGCGGAGAATGCCTTCGGTTTGTGGGTCGTGTTTGGTGTCGGGGTCCGCCACTTTGCCGTCCCAAAGGGTGTTGTCGGCAATGATGAAGCCCCCTGGCGCTACGTGTGGCAGCACCATTTCGTAGTATTCGGGATATTGGCGCTTGTTGGCGTCGATAAACACCAAATCAAAACTCTCGTCCAACCGTGGTAAAATCTCGTTGGCATCGCCAATGTGCAGGTGAATACGGCTGCCGAAAGGCGACTTTGCGAAATGCTCACGGAGGAAGTCCTCCAATTCGTCCTCTATCTCGATGGTGTGGAGCTGGGCATCGTCGTCGAGCAAACCTTCGGCAAGGCACTGCGCAGAATAGCCGGAGAATGTGCCTAACTCAAGTATGCGACGAGGCTTAGCCATGCGCACGAGCATCTTCAGCAAGCGGCCTTGCAGATGCCCCGAACACATGCGCGAGTAGAGCAACTTGATGTGCGTGTCGCGGTCGAGCTGGTAAAGATGCTCAGGCTCGGTGTCGATATGTTGTAAAATGTAGTCTTCGAGTTGTTCCGTCATTGTTCGTTTGCGTATTCAATCAACCAATCCACGGCAAGGCGATAACTGTCGAGCCCGAAGCCGGCAATCATAGTGGCGCAAGCGTCCTTAATCATCGACACGTGGCGGAACGTTTCGCGCGCCTGCACATCGCTGATGTGCGTTTCCACTACAGGGGCGGTGATGGCACGAATGCAGTCGGCAATGGCGATGGAATAGTGGGTGTATGCGCCAGCGTTGAGCACGATGCCGTCGTAGCTAAAGCCGATGCGCTGGAGCTCGTCGATAATAGCCCCTTCGTGATTACTTTGAAAGAGGGAGAATTCCACATCGGGATATTCGCCCACGAGTTCGTTGAGGTACTCCTTAAGCGAGCGGTTGCCGTAGATTTCAGGTTCGCGCACGCCAATCAAATTCAGGTTTGGCCCATTAATGATAGCTATTTTCATATCGCAGTCAATTTTATTACACACAAAGATAAACATTTCCCCCACAATTTCCTCCACCTCCCCACATTTTTTTCACAAAGCCCCCACAGCCCATTGGGTTCAGTGGATAAATACTGGGGGGACTGAAACAAAACTTCTGAAATCTAAATTTACGTTAGATAAGATAAAAAAGCATCAGCGGGCGCATCATAACGTAGGGACATGCCTTTGGCATGTTTCGATGCATATCAGCGCATTTGAAACATGCCAAAGGCATGTCCCTACGCTATGGCGTTATCGATTCGGCAACATTGCATAATCTATCCCCAGAAATTTTCCACTGAGCCGCCCATTGACTAAAAAAAACGTAGACCCATTGCCTCGTTGACCCGTTGACTTGTTGACTCGTAGACTTTTATTCTTCCGAGGGGGTGAGGGGAGAGAGGGTGTCCATCACTTTGTTGACGATGGGAGCGTAGGAGTTGGCGAAATGAGTTGGATAGGTGGCGAGCACGGTGGCGAATGCGCCGTCCACTTCCACCACTTTGCGGCAGTAGGTGTTGCCGTGGTTGTCGTTGCCGCAAATCTTATACCAGTTGTCGGCTTGCGTTTGCAGGGTGTCGGTCTTGCTCTTTGCCGCAGCAAAGGCTTTCTTGATGTCGGCGTTGCCCAATTCGTCGTATTCGCCATAGACGGTGATTACCAACTCATTGTTGGAGAAAACGCGGCCGTCGCCATTGGCTGGAGCCTCGCCCTTGTCGAGAAACGAAGGGTATTCGCAATGGAATGCGAAGCGTGGGTTCACATATTCCACGAAATAAAAATCGTCGGGCACCTTTGAACCGACGTTCACTTCCAGCAAAGTGGTGTCGGCTGTCTCGGTGGACTGTTCGGAGTTTGCTTCTTGTTTTCCGCCTTGGCACGCAGCCATTATGCCGAGTAGCATCAGCGGAGCGATAAATTTCAGTTTCATAATTTTGAAAATGAAGGGGCGCAAAACACTTACGCCCCTATATTATATATGATTGTTTGGATTAATGCACGAATGCCACGTTGTCAACCCAGAGGGTCATGCCCACGGTGCCTGTGTAGGCGGTGCCGCAGCCGCTTGAGAGCATCACCACCACATGGGTTGGCTTAGTGCCCACTGGTGCCCATTTTTCTTCAATCACGGGTTTCATTTTGCCCTTGGAGTTGCGTGCGTAGTAGCTCTTTTCCCTTGGAATCAAGCCCATGAACGACTTGTAGCCAGCGTGATGACGAATGTCGCCATACCAGATGGGAATGCGGTGCTTGTTCACCCAGCCCATAGTGGTCTTGCCGAAGCGCTCACGACCGGTGCCCACACGCTCAGCGTGGATGTTGCCCTTAGCATCTTCCCAACGGCGCTGGAGCAGCACAAACACTTCCGCATTGTCGCGGCCGCTGAGTTTCTTTTTACTGCCGAAACCGCTCGAATAGATAGGAGCGCCAGCAGGTGCCACAAGGCGGTAGTCGAATTGGAGGAATTTAGGGGTGTGGGTGTAAGGCACGCCCATCTCCATTTTGCTGTAAGGGTTCTTGGTGTTGCTCACTGGTTCCACCATCTTGCCCAAGAAGATGGTGCCCGATACCAGCACGTCCATGTTGATGATGCCCACAGCTTTCACATGCTCAAGAAGGGTGGTGAGTTTAGCGCAACGGCCAGCGCCGTGCTTGTCGGGGAAAACGGCGTTGCTCGTTTTCACCACGCCCATCACTTTTGCCATTACATTGCTGGTGGCCCATTGCGAGCCGCCCATATTGTGGTAAGCCTTGGCACCGTTGATGGTGGCGTTGGGTGCAATTTCATACACCTTTTTAGTTTCGCCGCCAATCACACCCGATTCCTTAATCACGCGAGTGACCCAGTTTTCAAAATTGCCAAACTTGATTGGCTCCACTTTTTCTGCTTTCACACCGAAAGCCAAAAAGGCTGTCAGTGCCATAATAAGTGTGAACTTTTTCATTGTCTTTGTAAAGTTTAGTCTGTAATGTTATAATAATGTTTGTTTTTCTTATGTTTCTATCGCTATTCGCCACGCGCTGCCTTACTCAGCAGGTGGTGGCCGATTTTGCAGTAGATGCACTTGCGCGCGTCGCAATATTCACGCTTCAGCTGCACCAGTGCCTGCGAGGTGAGCGCATCGGGGCAGTCGATGCCGTAAGCCACGAAGTGCGACACGATGGAGTTGTTTTCAGCCCGCAAATCCTCCAGCAGTTTGATGGCCTTGTCGGTCATCTCGTAGTTGCCCGTGAGTTCGCCGTAGGCGTAGAGCAGCGGAGCCACCGTGTTGATAAGAATGATGTCGATTGAGCTTCGGCTCAATGTGGCGGTGGCGCGCTCGTTGGGCTTGCCAAAGGTGTAGTGCTTGGTCCAATATCCGCTCAACTCCACCTCAAAGAGTGCGCGCATCTCCTTTTCGCCCTCGGCCTCAAGAATGCGGTTCATCATTCTGAATCCGCCCTCGATAAACTGCGCCAGCATGGCGATGCGCCGATAGGGGAAATTCTGCGGACGAATGCGGAACAGTTTCCACGACTCCTTCTCCATAGGGGTGAGTTGGAATTTGTTGGAGAGGAAGGCGTATTCGGTGCAGAGTTGGTTGTAGTAGCTGTCCATTCCCGGCTTTTGGGCATCGAGCATACCAGCCTGGCCGAAAAGCAGCGCCTCGATTTGCAACACCGAATCGCTGTGCTTGCCAAGCAGGCGAAGCGGAGTGCGACGAGCCAGCCGCTCAAACGCGTCGTTGTTGATGCCGAAACCGAAGTTGCGGGCGAGCGTCACATAGCACACGTCTTCCCAACTGCCGTTGAAGCTGTCGAGCAACTGGTGAATGCGCTCCACCTTTCCGTGCAGTCGCTCAAACGCCAAGCCCTCCACCCATTCCACGATGGTGAGGTGTGGCACCTGCTTGATTTTCTCGGCGCAAGGCACCTCGATGGTGGCACCCACGAGCGAAGCGTAGTCGGCATTGAACTGTGGCGACACCTCCAGCACCAACTGCGGAATCAACTCGCCATTGGTGCGGCGCACAGGCGCATCGTCCTTCGCCACCACATGCAGAATCACGCTATCGTAAGCCTTGTCGCTGTCGTGGCGATGACGCTTCCAGTCGGTGGCGCGGTAGTGCATTTCCACGTTGCCCACCCACATATGGCCGTCAATCTCGATTTTTGCGTTGAAGAAATCGGGGCCAGCGTCGGTGTTGAGCAGTCCGGGATCCACCACCCTCACCTTTTTCCCGGTGTTGGTGACCATATCCTCCGACCGCCACAGGCGATGCTTCCACACATATTGCATTAATTTCTCCATCGAAAAAACTGCTATTAAATTGCGAAGTTACAGAAATTTTGCTAAAAGTGCACGCCTTATCCCCTAATTATGTTTTTTTGACCACCTTTACCGCCATTTTTCCTTGTCCTTCCACCTCGCGTTGGCGTGCCTCAAACCTCTTCCAACGCCGATGCGCGCTCAAATGCCGGGCTCCAGCACAATCTTCACGCTAATTCGTTCCAACTCAGAAGATTTTGCTGTTTTATGATTTTTTATGAATTTGAGTCATTTTTTTATTAAATATACTGGTGGTTAAGGAAATAATGCCTAACTTTGTGCGTGGCTTTGGTCATACTACTTACTACTTAGGGACAATTCGGATATATAAATAACTCTTTTTAAACAATCTTCGTTATGAGGAAAATTTTTACATTATTAATCGTGGCTATATTAGCCACCGCCACCTCCTGGGCAGCAGAGGTGACAAAGACTTACACTTTCACAGATAAGTCGTGGTCAGCTACCGATGAAAGTGGCAATCCTGCCAATTGGAAGGGTTCTAAAGATGGAAATCAATTTAATGTTTCTCAATCACCTATTGGCGTTCAGGTTTTAGCTACTTCAGGTTTAACCGTGACTTCCCCTGTTGCTTTTTCTAATGTTAAAAAGGTTACAGTAAATTACAGCTCGACAAAAAAAGCAGTGGGTTCAATTAGTGTGAAAGTTGGAGACACTGATTTTGGGACAAAAAACGTCAGCAAGAGTCAGTCCAAAGTTGATTTTGTATTTACTGGATCTGGAAGCGGAAATGTTATAATCACCAACAAGTGTACGACGAACTCTTTCGCATTGGTTTCTGTCAAAGTGGTTTATGATGAAAGTTCAGAACCACAAAAGAATGTGAAATCATTGGCAATCACTGGAGAGCCTACCAATAAAGAATATTATGTGGGTGATGCTTTCAGCGCAGACGGTTTGAAGGTAAACGCCACTTACGATGACGATACCCAAGAAGATGTTACCGCTAAAACCACTTGGGCATTCGCTCCTGCTACATTCACTGAAGCTGGTGCAGTTTCAGTAACCGCTACTGCTACTTTTGGTGGCGTGAGCGCAGAAACTACTTGCCCTGTAACAGTTAAGACTATTGCCAATACCAAAGAAACTGCTTACACTGTGGCAGAAGCCATTAAATTGATTGATAATGGCAAAACTAATGTGTGGGTGTATGTAAAGGGTGTTGTGAGCAAGATTGTCACTCCATACAGCACAAAATACAAAAACATCACTTTCAATGTGTCGGACGATGGAGCAACCACTACTCCTCAATTCCAATTCTACTGTAATCAGAAAGATGCAGAAAACACTTATGCCGAAGACCCAAATATCGAGGTCGGCGCTACTGTGATTGGTTATGGCATTTTGAAAAAATACAATAAAACCTACGAATTTGACAAAGGCAACTACCTTGTAGAATACAAAGCTCCTTTTGTCCCAACATACACCTACACTTGGATGGTGAACGGTGCTGAAGTGAAGAAATCGGTTCTTAAAGAAGGCACTGCTGTTGAAGCTCCTGCAAATCCTGAAAACATCGACGGCAAGGTGTTTACTGGTTGGGTGACCACTGCTACCGTAGATGCCAATGTGGCTCCTACTTACGCAACAATCGACGCAACTGCAAAAGCCAACACTACATATTACGCAGTGTTTGCAACCCTTAAGCAAGGTGCAGGCGAAAAATGGGTAAAGAAAGCCGCTTCTGAAATCACCGAAGAAGGCGTGTATGCACTGGTCATCCCAAATAACAACGCATTTAATGGCGAAATTAAAAGTGGGCATGGACAATCTACTGCAACCACTTTTGTGTTTGACAAAAACAATGAGGCAACTTCTGCTCCAGAAGGCACTTGTGAGCTGACATTTGTAAAAAATGGTGAAGGCTACCAAATGCTCAACAAAACCAATGGTCAATATTTGTATTCAAAAGCTGCTGAGAAAGGCAATTTAGCATGGAATCAGACAGAGGGAAGTTATTGGTATTTTTATGATGACAATTGGGTGTATAAAAAGAACACAACTTATTTGAGAACTTATAAAGCTAACAAGGAATTCAGAACTTATGGAGTCAACAATGCCAACGATCCTGTTTATTTCGCTCAAAAGGTATCAGGTGCTGGCTATACCGACTTTACCACTATCGTTAAAGCTGCTGAAGTGACCACTTTGGCCAACTTGGCAGTGAATGGCGCAGAGGGTGCCGCTTACCAAGTTAACGATGAAATGGTGGTGGCTAAAAAGTTCCAAAAAAATGGTAAGAACTACATCGTGGTGAAGGACGCTGCTCAGGCTGTGAGAAACTTCAGCACTCCTGCTGCTGACGACAAGTTCTTCAACATCAACGGCAACAAGCAAGAGGAATACGCTCAAAACAACTGGATGCTCGTAAGCGTGCCTGTTGAACTCTACAACCAAGTGAACGAGACGAACACCGTTACCTCAATCACTGGTACACTTACCGAAAAGACCAATGTGGCTATGGAAGCAACCAAGGTGGTGTTTGAAGACGTTATTAACGACTTTGCTCCTAACACCTACTGCCCAATCAACATCTTGGGCGAAAGCAGCGTGAAGGGTAACAACCCAGCGTACACCAGCAGTTACTACTTCGCTACTCCAAAGGCTAACGAATACGCGAATGTGGTTTGGGCAGTTTACGACGAATACATGGACGTATTCTTCCTCCCAAGTCATAAGGATCATGCTTCTGTCAACGTACAAGAATTCGAGGCTGCCTTCTACATTGACTACTCATTGAACTCTGTAGATAATCCTGAATTGACAGATGGCGACGTGTACTCATTTGAAGCACTTGTGAAAGAAGAGAAAGGGCCTTCACATGTTATCGGTGCAAGCACCAAATTTGTGGTGTATCCACTTAACTTGGACGCTGACAAGGTTGCTACTGGCGTGAACGATGTGAACAGCGCTAAGGAAGTGAAGGGCGTAAGCTACTTCAACATGATGGGTGTGGAATCGGCTCAACCATTCGATGGCGTAAACATCATGGTGACCACCTACACCGACGGTACCCAAAGTGCTGCAAAAGTGCTCCGCTAATTCCCCCACGCCTCGTATGCGTTTGAGAACTGTGGCTGTGGCTCACACAGATCCCACAGATCTCACAGGATTGCTTTAGTGGGCGTTAAATCCCACAAAAATCCCAACTTGGTGGATTGTGGCTCACACAGATTCCGCAGATCTCACAGGATTGCTTTAGTGGGCGTTAAATCCCACAAAAATCCCAACTTGGCGGATTGTGGCTCACACAGATCCCACAGATCTCACAGGATTGCCTAAGTGGGCGTTAAATCCCACAAAAATCCCAACTTGGCGGATTGTGGCTCACACAGA
>SAMEA104315433__coassemble_87_pt1 | contig 53391 bp, 44 predicted proteins | sample SAMEA104315433__metabat2_low_PE_009 | metagenome-assembled genome bin SAMEA104315433 (sample SAMEA104315433) | gut metagenome | biome: Monkey gut; feature: monkey-associated habitat; material: faeces | place: China | collected 2013
CGCTGCATACCTGCCTACGCACATCAAATCCCTATGGGATTTTTTCAATCATTACCAAATTATCACAGGGACAACTTGTATATCATTTCCTTTTTTTATGGGTGTGGGGATTATTTTGTGGAGGTGGTGGGGTGGGTGAGGATTGACTGGGTGCGTTCGGTGATGGTTTGCCAGTTGAAGTCGGAAAGGTCGTAAGATGTGGTGGCTTGGTCTGATGCGAGTTGGTGGCTGATGCATTGGCACATGGCTTTTACATCTGCTTTTTTGAAATAGGTGTAGGGTGGGAGATTGACGAGGTGGGTGGCAGGGATGTCGCTCACAGCCAATGGCAGACCGTAGGCCATGGCTTCGAGCAGCACGAGTGGGAATCCCTCGTTTACCGACGACAACACATAGAGGCGTGCGTGGCTATAGAGCTGGCGCAAATCTTCGCCAGAGGTAAAGCCTGTGAACACCACTTTACCGTGTGTGTCGAGCTGCTTGAGGTGCTCAAAATACGAGGTGTCGTGGTCGCTTGCTCCCGCAATCACCACTTGGGTCACTTCGGGAATGTGCTGAGCCGCCTCGATGAGGTGCTCGAATCCTTTTTCGGGAGTCAGACGGCCCACGCCCAAGATGTAGGCACCAGGTGTGATGCCATGCTTTTGCAGGAAGTGGGTGGCGGTGCTGCGGCTGGTGGCAGGAATGCCGTTGGGGATATAAGTGGATTTGGCAAGCACGCTGTCGGAGAATTTCTCACGTTGAAATTTGTTGACAAAAATAATGTGGTTGCTGAATCGGAGCGCCAGCGATTCGCTCATTTTCAGCAGAGTGCGTGCAAAGAGTCCCCACTTTTTGTGCTCGTAGTTTGGACTATGATAAGTGAGCACCACCTTTAAGCCAAACATGCGGAGCAATGGCGCAAACATGGCAGGTCCAATGTTGTGAATGTGCACCACCGACGGACGGTGGGTGATGCAGTGGCATGCGCTGATGAATGTGTGGAACACCGCCTCGAATCCCTTGATGCGAGTGGAGGGCAAATCTACATATTTGATGCCTGGATAAGTGTGGGCTGAGGCCTCGGTGAGGTATGGCTTACGGCGATACACCACCACCTCCACATCTTTCATGCGGGGGTAAATGTTTTCGCAGTGCATTTCCACGCCTCCCTGTATGCCGGGGAAGCCACGAGTGCCTATCACAGCAATTTTTGTCATGCCTCAGTGCTTTTGCGAGAAATGGGTGATGTGGGCGTGCTGATTAGTCCCAGCAAAGGTCTTTACCCTTGCGGGCACGCCACATGTTTTTGATAATCCATTTGATAGGAATCCATGGACGGCGCACCATGTCGTGACGCTCGGTGACGATGAATGTGCAGTTGCGCTTGCACGATTTCACCTTTTCGAGTGCTTCTTGGTATTTCTTGCTGTTTACGTCCATAATTTCCTCCCAGCTGTTCTCCTTGATGTTGCCAAGCACCCATTCTTCGCAGCTACCGTTGCATGGCGACACGTTGCCCCATGGGTCGATGAAGAAGAAGTCGGTGAGGGCACCGCAAGCAGGGCGATAGCCGGCTTCGTCGCCACGGAGGCGGCGGTGGATAGAGCGGTTGAAGTAAGCGCGGCCGTAGTCTTTCAGTCTGTCTTTCAGACGGCGACGCTTGCTGGTGAGGAGAGCCTTCACAAACAATTCGTGCTGCTTCAGCGCTTCTTCGCTTTCCACTTGGTTGTCGTCTTTGTGGAAATACCAGCTATTGTGCACGGCAGAGTTGCCCAGCTCCACATCCAGAGCCACGCAAAGCTCATAGAGCGACACGAGGTCCATGTAGTTGTCGGGCGAGATAACCACTGAGAAACCAATGTTTTTGCACTTGGTTTTCTTTAATTCGAGCATTGTGCGCAGCGCATGGTCGAAACCATTGTGCAGGCCACGCTTCTCGTCGTTGATTTTGGGGAGTCCCTCCACGCTCACGCGAATGAGAATGTTGGGGTACTTATTGGCTAATGCTACGATTTTTTCCGTGTTGTAGCCATTAGTGCTCAATTCCAGCAGTGATGACTTGGGGTAAAGAATCTCGAAAATGCGGTCGATATCCTGACGGATAGTAGCCTCACCGCCAGTGATGTTGATGCGCAAACCGGCAGGGAGCTTCTCGTAGTATGATGGGTCTATTTCTTCAGTGGGCTTAGTCTGGTGCTTCCAGATGTTACACATATTGCATTTCGCATTACAGCGAAATGTGGTGATCAGACTGCCTTGAACAATATTTTTCATATATGACTTATTGTACGTACTTAATTAAATAACACTAATTGTGCCAATATATTATGCAAAGGTACAAAAAAATAATCATAGTGCATACTTTAATGTGAAAGCGTGCACTATGAATGTTGTATAAGATGTTGATTATTCGCTTGTTGCGACACTGTAAATATTTGCTAATATTTTCAGGTGGCTTTCTGGCGAGAATCGGCTGATAGATGCGGTTTTGATGTCGGGGTGATGCCAAGTGCGACTCATAGCCATATCTATGCTGGTGGCGAGGGCTTCGACATTGCCCGACTCGAAGATGATTCCGGTGTCGGCACTGATGAGCTCGGGAATACCTCCAATGTTCGCTCCCACCACAGGCGTGCCGGCGCAGAGCGATTCAATCACGCCGAGCGGATTATTCTCGTAGCACACCGAAGGCATCACCGAGCATTTGGATTGGCTCAAGAGCGATGCCACGCCTTTGGCATCGAGGTGGCCAAGGAACTTGATATTCGGGCAGTGTGCGTATTGTGCCTTCAGTTCGTCGGTGAGCGGTCCGCCACCTGCTATGCGAAGTTCGTGCTTCACCTTTGAGGCAGCCTCAAGCAGTGATCGCACACCCTTTTCCTCCGAGAGACGGCCCACATAGCAATAGTAGTCGGCGCGTGAGGAGCAGTCGGTGGCACGCAGAATTTCGAGTTTTTTAGGGTCAACGAAGTTGCACAGCACTTTCAGTTTCTGCGTGTCGAATCCGCCAAGTTCCATTTTCGAAGCCATAAACTCGCTTGGGCAGATAAATGCGTCGGTAAACGATTCGAGCACCTTGCGGTTCCACTTTTTCGCCTCCAGCCATGCGATGGCGCTTGCCGCCAGCGAGCCTTTCATGCATCGGTGCTTCAGCACGCCACACTTCTGCGTGTAGCAGAGTTCACAAGGGTGAGCGTCGCGCATACAACTGTAAGAAGGGCAGAGCAACTTGTAGTCGTGCAGCGTCCACACCACACGAATGCCACGGCTGTGGGCAATCTGCCCCAGCACAGGCGAAAGGTAGGAGTGGATGTTGTGCAGGTGCACCACATCGGGCTGGAAGTCGTTGAGCAGCTTGGTGAACGACTCGGTGATGTCGCCCAAGCCCAAGGTGCGCTTCAGACCGTTCACTTTTTCGCCCAAGCCGCCAGCGAACTTCACTTCCGAGGCGAAGTATTTCTTGTAGGGAGAGTCCACCGTTTCGGGGTACTGCATGGCATACACCGCCACCTCGTAGCCAGCCGAGAGCAGCAGCGACTCGGTGTTCATCATCACCACGCAGTCGCCGCCTCGTGGATAATAAAATTTATTTACCAGTAATATTTTCAGAGCCATAAGCTGATAATGAGTGTTGAGTATGGAGAAAAAGTGCGATATCTTTTATCCTGGTTGGTTGCTGTGTCGTTCAAAGATGCTCAGCATCTTTTTTGCGCAACCAATATTTGTGAGACCGTCACGTGCTTTAATGCATTCGGCGTGGAAAGAGTCGTAGGAATTGATGAGATCAACGAGTGTGCTCTCATCCCATCCGTCCTTGGCTATTCCCAGATGGTTTTCACTGACGAAACTTGCCGTTGTGGGCATCGTGTTCATCACCACAGGTGTTCCGCTGATAATTGACTCGGGAATGGTGACCATGTTGAGGTCCATGCTGGTGTTGACCAGCAGTGCTTTTGCGTTTCTTAAATATGAAGCCAGTTGGTTGTGGGTCATAAAACCATGCAGAATCACATTGTTGCCGATGTCGAGGCTTTTGATTTGTTGCTTGATTTTGTCAGTCAACCCTCCATCTCCAATCACATGCAGTTTGTAGTGGGCATAAAGAGGGTTTGCGATGAATCGTGCAAAAATATCAATCATTTTGTCCACGTTTTTTCGCGGTATGAGTTGCGATACAATCACGAACGAATCGGTAGATTCCTCTGATGGGTAGAGGGTTTGTCCGTCAGCTCCATGATCCACAATTTCATTGGTCACATGCTGGGAGTAATGTGCAATGAAATGGCGTGCTCTTTCCGAGCGTGGCACCACCAGGCTTTTATTGATATAGCACCGCATCACCAAATTGTGCCAAATTTTTGATGGCATTTTTTTCATCTTTCTTTGGTGATATGCCATTTCTTGCCATACGACAAGTTTTTCGGGGCAATATTTGGAGGCAATTAAAGTGGCAATGGAGAATGCTTCGCTTGAGATAACCAACTGGAAACGGCTTGAATTCTCTTTCAGATATTTGCCAAGTCCGATAGGCCAAGGAAGGAGTGAGGGATTGAATACCTTAGGCATTCGTGAAGGCAAAAACACCATCTCCACATCTTCAGGGAGTTGTCCTGTGGGTCTAAACTCTTCTGCCGCAACAATGGTGACCGAGTGGCCTAATGCCACAAAACCTCGTGCAAAGGAGCAAATCATCGTGTCGGAAATGGACTCACGCTTTTTGATGACACCTTTTTCGGGAGTGGAGAGTATGAGGTTGAGTATGAGTATGTTCATGTTTTGCTGTTTTGAGTGATAGAACGCATAAAACGTGGTTCGTTCACACCGTAGGAAGCACTATGGTGGAATTTGGGGTGATGAATGAGTGTCGGTTGAACCATTATGACTTTTTTTCGTTTATAACGATAACGCAGAGAAATGTGGTTTTATTATATCCCATTGTCAGAATTGTGTAGAACTAATTTTGGTATCAAGTCATTTTTTTACTACTTTTGCTATATATCTAATAAAAAGTTTAAGGTATGAGAAAAATACCCAAAATATCGGTCACAATTCCCATTTATAATACAGAGGCTACATTGCCTCGCTGCATCGACAGCGTTCTGAAACAGAGTTTTCGGGATTTTGAGATAGTGCTTGTTGACGATGGGAGTCCGGACGGAGCAGGGAAGATTGCCGACTGCTATGCCGAAAAGTATAGTAATATTGTAGTTGTGCACAAGAAAAATGCAGGTTTGGCCGAGGCTCGCAGAAGTGGCGTGGAAGCCGCTTCTGGTGAATATATCGTTCCGCTCGACAGCGATGATGAACTGCCTGAAAACGCACTTGAATTGCTTATTCGCCATTGCGAAAACGAGCATCTCGACTTGTGTTATGGTACTTTTTTGCGCATTGTGGGCGAAAAGCGCACGATGTTTAACCATGGTTTCACCGGTGTGATGAGTGGAGAGCAGTTTCGTATGCGCACACTCACCATAGGCAATAACTATGGTGCTTGCTTTTGTATGAGTAGGCGTGAAGTATGGCACGATGATGTGTTTCCGCCTGCCGACAAGCATTTTCCAAGCGAGGATGTGCTGATCAATGTGCGTCTATCTAAATATTTGAAGCGTGTGGGTATTTATAATGATTGTGTGTATCACTATTATTTGAATCCCGACTCGTTGTCGAACGCTGGCACATTGTGGGCGATGGATTTGTGGGAAGCCTTTTTTGACGAAATGCGCACCTATCTGAGCGAATCCAATTTGCTTGATGAAGCCACAGAGCACACCATTCGTGTGCGTGAAGTGGAGCATTTGGGATTTTGGGTGAAGGACATTGACAAGCAGCACCCCTGGTATAAGAAGGTGATGAGTTACAGCACACGCACTTATCCTCGCAAAACGCGAGTGCTTCACGCATTGCTTCACTGCCCACCGCTATTGCGATGGTGCATTAAAATGAATAGGAAGCGCAAGAATCTTTAGCCTTGTCAGAGCATTATATAACCCAAATCGGAAGCGACTGATTTGGGTTATATCTTCAATATGTGAGAGAGTGGGGCTACTGATGGTAGTAAATGTTGCCGCTCACATCTCTGTGCAGCACATTCGTGATATTTCGCAACACCTCTTTTTCTCCTTTTGTGCCGTAGAAGGTGTTGCCAGTCACTTCCAGAGTGTGGAAGCGCATTGCTGAGGTGGGCGTGCTTGACCAGTGTGTCATCAGTTGCCCATTTTGGGCGTGCACCTCATTGTTCTTAAATAACAATGTCCCATCTGTGGCAAACTCCTGTAGGAAGAAGTTCATGTTTGTCGATATGAAGGTGTTGTTAGTGAATGCGAGGTTGAGGTGGCGCACATTGTTGCAATAGATGCGAGTGTCGCCCTCAAAGCGATTGTCGTGAGCGATAATGGTAAAACTGTCGATTCCTGCACCCTCCGACACGGTGGCGAGCAGTTTCATGCCCGTAGCCTCGTTGTTCAGCAGCGTAGCCTTGCCCCCTTGTTCGCCACACCACAGCAGCGTGGAACCCAATTCCTCGTTGGTGAGCGGGCTTGATGGGGCGTAGTCGTTGATGATGTTGCCATCCATCTGAATGTTTCCGCCACGCAGCATTGCGATGGTATTGCCAGTGGTGCTGTAGTTGTTCACCACAGGCGTGTGGTTGCTGATGGTGTTGGCACAGAAATACACGGGGTTGCGCTTTTTCGATTTGTCGATGATGAGAATGTCTTGGTGATAGTATTTCTTATCTGTATCTACACGGTTGTTTTCGAACTCGTTACCAACGATCGATATATCCTCCTGTGTGTCTTCTTCGCTAAAACCGATATAGATGGTTTTTCGGCACAAAGAATTGATTTCGAATCGATTGTTGGTGAACATCACATTTTTGTTATTACAACCCACTCCCTCCACATGGTTGTCATCAATAGAGAAGAATGATATGAGCACATCGTTAAACAAATTGCGGCAATCATCACCTTTTGCGGCTCCGTAGATGAATTGATTGTTGCTTATAAGTATGTTTTCACGCTTCACAAGTTCTCTTCGTCCAGTATGTGCATCAACAGAGGCTTCAAAGAATGCTAGAACTTCGTCGTTTCCGTATTTGCGGAAAGTGTTGTCGGCGATGTCCACATTACAGGCTTCGCCCCTTATCCACAGGTTGCCACCAGCCATGCAGTTGTTGTAGTTGGTGATGTTGCAGTTTTTGAAGTTGATGTTGCTGCACACGCGCAAATCGAAGTTGGTGAAGATGGCATTATCAGCGTAACTGTTCACACGGCAGATGTCCACCTTGTTGGCATGGTAGATTTTCACGCCAAACATAGCCGCATTTTTCCACCAGATGCCTTTGTGCTGCTTGAGGTTGATGGCCACATCGTGAATTGATACCGTGATAGGGTGCTCGCGTGTGCCAGCGGCTTTGATGAAAGCGTCGTCGGTGAAAGCCTTGAAGCCGTCGGCATCGCTGCCCTTGTCAAGCACGATGGTCACTTTTTTGCTTCCCACGCCCTTGATTTCGATATTTGAATTGCATTCCACGGTGCCTTTTAGCACATATTTGCCGGGCTTGTCGAAGTTGATGACCACCATATCAGAGTTGTTCAAACCCTTGAAGATGCCACGCAAATTGGCTGTGAGTTCGCCCTTCAACTTGCTCACGGTCACTACTTGTGTGCGTGCGCCAGCGCCAAGCGAAGCCAGCATGGCGATGAGCACCAAAAGAATAGTTTTGTGTTTCATATATTTATTGCAAAGGTAACACTTCAGCAGCATCTTCCTCACCTTCTTCATCTTCCACCTCGTCGGTTTCCTTTTCCTCGTCGTTTGGCACCCATTGCAGGAAGGTGAACGTGAAGAATAGCAGGCAGAAGAACGGTGTTTTCATCAAGTCGCCGTAGGCAAGATTGATGATAAACGACAGGAGGGAGTAAATGAAGATGTTTTTGTTTTTGCGGTAGCCGGGTGGGCGCGATGTGTAAAGCAGGAAATAGTAGATAATTGCCCATACCAAGCCCAGCAGCCCCAGTTGCACAACGATATGGCAAACGTATGGGTTGGTGCCGAGGAAAAACCAGTTGTATTCCTCCACCACTTTGGTTTGCGCCATATTCACCGATCCATTGTAGCCCTGTAGCCCTAAGCCCACCAGCCAATGGTCGCCATTTTCATCAATGATATAGGGGATGAAGCCAATTTTCGCAAAGCGGGGCATATCGGGCAGTGATGTTTCGTTGTCCATCAGCCAGTCCACAGCGTCAGCCAGTTCTTCCACAGTGTAGTCGCCATACAGGTATTCCTCCATCAGGAATTTAGGGTCGAGCATATCATCGCTTCGATCCACAGTCTCAACATACACCCACAGTGCGCCACCCATCAGAATCACCATCACAGGCGTAATCATAATCACACGCCTGATATAGTCGCGGTTGATAGGAAACAGCAGGAAGAAGTACATCAGCAGCAATATGAAACTCACTTTCGTCTCGTTGAGGAAAGTGGGGAAGAGCAGAATCACCAGCCAAATATTTTCTCGAATGCTTCGGAAAGCGTTTTTGCGGTCGAGTCGCTTGTTGAGCAGGTAGAACGAGAAGAAATAGATGCCAAACGACACCACGCTCGAACCACCGTCGCCAAAGCTGCCACCCACTGCGTCGCCAGCGCCGTATTTGATGAATTGCTCCACCACGCACACTGCCTGAACACACAGCCAGATGAAAATGTGCTTGTCGAAAGTTTTGATAAACTCCTTGTAGAGTGCAGGCTTGCTCCAGATGTAGCGGAACACTGGAATCAGAAATATGGTGCCGAAAAATGAGCGGGAGCCGTTGGCCCACTGCATTAGGCTGAGGTCGTTGACAAAACACGAACTCACAAACGACAGGACAAAGAGGCTGACAATAATTAGGGCATCGGTAGGCCTACGGAGAGTGTAGAGACCGAGCAGCATGAGCACCGCGTTGCCAACCACATTGATAGGGGTGAAAAGCCCCTCAAGGGGCGGTATGAGTTCTTGGTACACAAAACCAAAGCACCCCAACACCCAAAAGAGGATGAAGAAGGTGCGAAGGATTAAAATGTCTTTTTTATCCAGTAGGTAATGTGCTGGTACGTTATTTGTCATTGCCGATTTTTATCGAGGTGTCGTCGGAATTTTTCACGCCGTTGAGCACGAAGCCCACATTGCTGAGTTTTCCTTCTGCCATAAGCCTGTTGATCCATTTCACATAGGCTTGCTTGGTGGAGTTGGCGCGGAGCACCACCACGGTGGCGTCGGCTTGGTTGGTGAGCGAGAATGTGTCGCTTGCCGTTGCCAGTGATGCAGAATCCACCACCACATAATCGTATTGCTCACGCAGTTGCTCCATCAGTTGCGCTGCGCGAGAGCCTTGCAGCAGTTCTGATGGGTTGGGTGGAATGGTGCCAGCCACATACACATCGAGGCCGTCGGCTGTGGTGCTCACGATGTCGTGGAGCGAAACCTCGCCATTTGAGAGGTAATCCGACATGCCCTTTGAAGCGATGATGCCGAACATCTCGCCAAGCGATGGCTTGCGGAGGTTGAGTTCCACAAGTGCCACCTTCTTGCCCATCAGGGCGAGCGATGAAGCCACGTTGGCAGCGATGTATGATTTGCCTTCCGCTGCCACTGCCGATGTCACGAGCACCACCTTGTCGGTGCTTTCGGGAAGCACAAACTGCACATTTCCTCTCAAGTAGCGGAAAAGTTCGGCATTCTTGGTGTTGGTGTCGGCTATCACCTGAAGTTCGTCTTCACGGGCGTGGTTGATTTGTCCCAACAGGTGCGCAGGGGTGATGGCTTCGAGTTCGTCTTGACTGCCAATCTTATTTTTGAGCAATTTCTTCACATAGAGAATGCAGAATGGAAGTGCGAATGTCATTATCAGTGCCACGAAAGCGAGCAGGGGTTTCTTAGGTTTCACTGGTTCGCTGGCGGCATACGCCTCGTCCACCATTGTGCCCTTAGGCTGAGCGGCAGCCATTTTCAGCGCATTCTCCTCGCGCTTTTGGAGCAGGAAAATGTAGAGTTCGTTTTGAATGGCTTGGTTGCGGTAGAGGTTGCGTGTTTCGCGCTCTGTGGAGGCGAATTGGTTGATGTCGCCCTTGCTTTCGCCGTGCAAATTCTTAGCTCTGTCGATTTTGATGCGCATGGCACCTAATGCATTGTTCACGCTACCCAGCATATTCTCACGCATGGCGTTGAGCTGTTGGTCGAGTTGCACCAAAGCGGGGTTGTCGGCCTTGGCTGAGGTTTCGAGGTGTTGGCGCTGGGTGATGAGTGCATTGTATGTTCTTACCATCTTCGCCGAGAGCGAGTCGGACTCGAATGGAATGAGAGAGTGCTTGTTGGCAGGGTCGGTGATAAAGCCCTTAATCATGCTTGCGATGCGGTATTGCGTTTCGAGGGCGATGATGGCGCTTTCGCTGGTTTCGCCTTTAATGATAGTGGTCTTGGCTTGAGCCACAGGGTCGATCAGGTTGTGCGCCTTCTTGTATGCCTCGATTTCGGCTTCGCTGCCCATCAAATTCTTGTAGATGAGCGAGAGGCGTTCGTCGATAAAGCGTGCTGTGGTCATGCCTTGTGTGTCGCTTTCCTTCATTCCGCGCTCGTTGTAGAGGCGGACGAGCGTATTGAGAATGTCGCGGCCACGCTTCACATCGCTGTCCATCACGTCCATATACACGATGTCGGTTTTCTTCGCCTTCAAGTCCACGGTCATATCTTTCTGGAGATCTAATGCGGCAGGAATGTTGCCAGCCACCGAAGCGGTGATGCTGTATTCGTGTTTAGGGGTGAAATATTGTGTGGGCTTCACCACGAAAAGACCGAAAGGCGTCTTAACGGTGGCAGGAAGTTCAACGCCTTTCAGTTCGGCATAGTTGGAGAACATGCCCTTCTTCACGGTGATGTCGGTTTTGCCGTCGGCATATACCTTGATTTTAAAAGGCAATGTCACCGAAAGGGTGTCGAACAGTTCTTTTGGAGCCTCAACGATGATGGGTGATGTGCCGTAGTGGTCTTCCTTTTTCAAGAAGCCGGTTTTCTCGTAGTAGCGGCAGTTGATGTCGAGTGCGTCGACAGTCTTGGCGGCAAGATTCTCCGAAGCGAGAATCTCGATTTCGTTAAACACATTCACATCGCCACCGCCAATCATGCTTTTCAGCATAGAATTGCCTTTTGAATTGCCAATTCCCGCAAACGACAAAGAATGGTCATCTACCAGCACGGTAGAAGATACGATATATGAGGGGAGGGTTTTGCGAAGATATAGAAAAAGAATCCCAAAGCAGAAGATAAACGACAGGGCAAAAAGCCACCAGTGGCGAATTGCGGTGTGTAGGAAGTTTGAGGAGCCCAATGATTCCTTTGGAGCAGTTGTGTACTGTTTCGCTTTTGATTTCATATTTTTTTAGGGATAGTAAGTGTTTCTTATTTTACGCAAAGAGCAATCACGAGCGATGCGATAACCGAAGCCACGCTCACGATAGTTGACATTTGAGAAAGTTTGAACGCCGAGAATTGGTTGTATTTTGAGTTGTCAACCTTGATTTTGTTGGGCTCCACATACACCACATCGTTTTGCTGGAGGTAGAAGAATGGCGACGCATAGATGCTGCCGTCGGTGAGGTTGATGCGGTGATAGGTGCTCTTGCCGTTTTCGGTGCGAATCACGAGCACATTGTCGCGCTTGCCATATTCGGTGAGGTCGCCAGCGGCTGCGAGTGCGTCGAGCACAGTGAATCGCTCTTTGCCCACCACCATGCGTTGTGGTGCTCTCACCTCACCCATCACGTTCACGGTGAAGTTGATCATTTCCACACGCACGAATGGGTCTTTCACCTGTTCGCTCACGCGGTTTTTGATTACGGCAGCCAGTTCGTCGGTGCTGATGCCAGTGGCTTTGATTTCGCCCAGCACAGGTATTTGAATCATGCCGTTGCGGTCCACGATGTAGGTTTGCAGGCGTGGTGATTGGCTGGTGTTGATGTTGCCTTTTACCGATGGGTTGCCCAGAGGCACATTGTAGATTGCTGTGGCTTCCGGGTTAGAAGATGTGATGGTGATAATCAATTCGTCGTCGGGCTGGATTTTGATTTTATAGTCCGATACATTGTCAGGGAGAGCACCCTCTGCTTCTTTTAGGTTTTGGAAATACGCAAGGGTGGGTGCTTCTTTAGTTGTGCTGCACGACGCGAATGCGAAAATCACCAATAAACTAATAAGAATGTTTTTAATCTTCATATATCGATAAATTATAGTTGTTTCATATTTATTTTCTAATAACGAATATGCTCGGTCGTTTATTATGCTGATGCATGTAATTTTGCGTAGATTTTGCCAAAAACGTCTTTTCTGATTCGCTTTGGGCAGAAATACACCATCAAGCTTATTGCCACTACCATGGTGAGTGCGTCTTGCCAAATGGCTGTGCTGAGGTAGAAGGGCACTGCGGTGGCCAATGCAATAACTATGGGCGTGATGATGCCTCGGTTTAGTGTGAGCTTGAAATAGCGTTTGGTGTCGATCCAGCGGTAGGTGATGAGCACCAAGTAGGTGATGATGAGGGTGACAATCACACCGTAAACGCCGAATGGGCTGACGAGCAGGAAATTGAGCGCCACATTCACCACTGCGCTGAGAATGATGGCAGGCAGGGTGCGCTTGGTGTCTTTCGCGCACTGGTAGCCCATGTCGAAGTAGGCGGAAATCGCAAAAATGGAGGTGGAAATCGCCAGTGGGAAAATGTAGGGCAGACTGCTCTGGTAGTTGGTGTCGACTATCCAACTGTAGCACATCTTCAGCGAGAAGCAGAAACCTACCAGCAGCACGCACACGATGAAGATGTAGTTGTTGAGCACCTGCGAGAAAAAGCGGTTGCGGTCGGGGCTCTGGTATTGGAGAATGGCGGTTTCCTGCCATGCTTGGTAGAAGATGAACGCCAAGGTTTGGAGTATGCTCACAAAGCGGATAGCCACGGCATACACGCCGTTGACCTCAAGCCCTAAATAATGCTGGATAAACCATCGGTCGCTACTGCCGGTGAGCCACCAGCAGATGGAACCAGGGAGCAGCGGGAGGGTGTATTTCAGAATCTCACGAGCCGTTTTGCCCACGCTGATTTTCACGAAGAAGAAGCGCTGCAGAGTGCGGAGTTTCAGTTCCACTGCGCCCACAGCCGCAAATCGGGCAAGGATATTGGCGATAAACACGCCCTCGATGCCCATGCCCAGCCACACCACAAACACAAGACTGAACAGCCCGATAAAGAATGCCGAGAGTATGCCCACAGTGATAAACGCCTTGTTGTTGCCCAGTCCGCGGAACACCTGCGACACCACCTCCTGAATCGACATGGCCACGAGCAACGCCAACACATACCAAAGGTAGCGCACTTGGAAAAACGAGGCGATGCCCAATGTGATGATGGTTGATAGTAAGATGGTGGCACCGAGTGTTTTGTAGGTCATGGTCACCACTTCCTTGCGGTTTTCCTCGTTGGGCGAGTCGAGCAGGAAGCGGAAAGCGCCGTCGCGAAGTTGGAGCGTGACGAACGGCATCAGCAAAAACACGGCGGTGAGGCAGATGTCGTAATAGCCGAAGTCGGCGGTGTTTTCCACATAATAGGTGTAGAGAGGCACCATGAGGAATGTGATAATCTTTGAGCCAAGATTACCAATCGCATAAATGCCCATGTCCTTCATCATTTTTGATGAACGGTTATGCTTTTCGCTATGTGAAAATGCGTCTGCCATTATTCTGAACTTGCAAAATTACCACTTTTTCCTCATAATGGCAAATGAGGGGGTGCGGCTTACTGCTTTCGCATGTCGGAAATGAAGATACGGGTGAAGATTTGCGCGCCTTTGTCGCTCAGGTGACCCGCGTCGCTGAAGTTGGTGATTTCGGGATAAACCGACTTTTCGAATGTGTAGTCGCGGAACCAAACGCCCTCGCTTTTGCAGAAATCTGCCACCCAGTGGCGCATGGCGGCATCGATTTCGTGGTCGGGCGCTAAAGCCATGTAGAGTTTGATGCCTTTTTCGCGGCATAGGGTTATGATGTGTTTCAGTTGCGCCACTTCCACCTCATCGGGCTTGAATCCCTCGAATGGGGTGTCGGTCATCTTCTTAGGCACCTCAAACAGGGGTGAATAGCCGTCGGAGTGCTGGTCGCCGTTGCGGTATGATTTCATCAGCCACACCATGCTGCTGTTGAAGCGATAGATGTTACTCGTCATTTTGATTCGTGTGGTGAGCGGCTCTTGGGTATCAACCCACTGAGTGTAAGGCTGGTTGATGCCGTAGAGCGTTTTGCAGTCGTTCACGCTGTTGGCGCGCCACGAGCCGTCGAGCATACTGTTCCACAGCCCAAGCACCACGATTTTCGGTTGACAACGCTCCAACCACGATTCCAGCACGAGTGATGCGTAAATCACGTCGTGGCCGTCGCAGCCGGCGTTGTAGGCACTGAGGTGAAGGCTGTCGGTGAATAGTTGGGGCACAAAACTGTGCTTCGCCTTTGATGAACCGAGTATGAGAATGTCGGCTTGCTTGTTTTGCATCGACTGCACGATGTCGGATTCGAGGATAGTGGAGTCGGGCAGATTTGTTATCAGTTTCTTCGCCACCAATCCCACCATCAAGTCCGCCGCCACGAGCAGTGCGGCAATAATCACTGTGTTGATAAATATTTTTTTCATTGCGCAGCAGAGGGGGTTAGAATTGGAAATAAATGAAACTGATATTCTCGAGTTCGCCTGTGGCGGCGATATACAGAATGGCTAAGGTGATGGAGCCGATTCGCACAGCCCGGTTCGGGCTATACATAAACAGCGCCTTGCCGCCGTATTCGTCGCGATATTCCTTGTAGAGCATCACCACAAACGCAAACAAGCCAACTGTGAACATCAGTGTGGTGCCAGCGGTGAACAGCGGACCGAAGCCGTTGCCTATGTTGGTGATGATGGTCACGATATCGGTGAAGGAGTTGGCGCGGAAAAGCATCGCACCGAAAGCGCACAGCACGAAAGTGATGCTTTGGCGTGTGAGTTTGTAGAGGCGCTTGCCTTTGAGGGCGTGGCGAGCCTCAAGTCGCTCACGCAGCGGCTTCACGGCGCGGTCGATAATCACCATCAAGCCGTGCCATGTGCCAAACAGCACATAAGTCCAGTTGGCGCCGTGCCAGATGCCGCACACCACAAAGGTGACGAGGTTGTTGTAGTGGCATCGCCATTCGCTGCATCGGCTGCCGCCCATAGGAATGTAGATGTAGTCGCGCAGCCACGACGACAGCGATATGTGCCATCTGCGCCAGAAGTCGGCCACATTCTGTGCGAAAAATGGCTGCTGGAAATTCTCCATCACACGAATACCCATCATCCTCGACACACCCACAGCCATGTGGCTATATCCGGAGAAGTCGGTATACATCTGTATGAGATACAGCACCGATGCCACTATCAGGGTGGTGCCGTTGTGGAAAAAGCAGTGGTTGAACACCGAGTCGGTGTAGATGCAAATGCGGTTGGCAATGCACATTTTCAGGAAAAAGCCCCACAGCACACGTTTTGCACCCTCGCTCAGGTCGGTGCTGTTTGCCAAGTGGTTGTGGCGCAACTGGTCGAGGAATGGCTTCGGGCGGTCGATAGGTCCCGACATGATGGTGGGGAAGAAGGCGACGTATGTGCCGAAGTTGATGAAGTCGCGCTCTGGCTGAATGTTGCCGCGGCGCACCTCTATGGTGTAGCTGATTAGTTTAAACGTAAAGAAACTGATGCCCACAGGCATAATGATTTTCATTGTGGAGGTGGAAGCCCCAATGCCGGCAGAGTTGAACAGTTCGGTGAATTGTTCGATACAGAAATTCAGGTACTTAAACCACCACAGCACACCCACGCCTACCACGATGCCCACCGTGGAAAGGGTGGTGGCGCGTCGGGCGTTGGTTTGGCGGTTGCGGGCTATGGCTGGCGCGAGGAAATAGTAGAATACCGTGACAGCGAGCAGCAGCGGCAACATTCGCCAGTCGGCATAGCCGTAAATCGCATACGAGGCAGCCAGCAGCCACACGTTTTGCGCTTTCGCCGAGTGGCGGAGCACAGTAAAGTAGGGCAGCAGCACCGCTATGAATGCAAACCAGAATATGATGGAGTTTATAGCCATTTCAATGTGGGGTGTTGATGATGTTATTACCAGTGTGTGATAAAGGCATGTCAACTCTTTATCCAAAAATCGCTGACAAAGATATTAATTTTTTTGGGAATGTGAAAAGTCATGAGTGGCGTATGCTCCAAAAATGGCGAAGAATTATAATCGCGGCCTAATCGCGGCCTGTGAGTGGAAAATGTGTGAAATTGGGGCGATTGTGGGTGGAATGTCGGTAAAAATGAGTAACTTTGTAGTTTAATATTAGGTAGATGCTATGATTTTTTCATTTGAAACTCAAAATATTCTATATGTGTATGTGCTGCTGGGCATCGCTTTTGTGCTCACAGTGGTTTGCGCTGTGGTGCTGTGGCGCAGGGCACACCGCTTGAGCAAGTTCGACCTTGCCGAAGCCACTCGCGACTATCTCCCCGAAGAAGAACTTCCGGGCGTGTCGGTGGTGGTGTATGCCCACAACGACTGCGAGAACCTGGAGCGTTTTCTGCCACTCTTGCTTCATCAGGATTATCCCGATTTTGATGTGGTGGTGGTTGATGATGCCTCGTTCGACGGCACCCACGACTTGCTGAGCGACTTGCTCCCACATTTCGACAATCTGCGTGTGACCTTCGCACCGCAGGAGACTCGCTCCCTCTCGCGCAAGAAACTCTCGCTCACCATCGGTATCAAAGCGTCGCAAAAAGAGGTGGTGCTCCACACTAATGCCAACTGCCGCGTGATGAGCGACCAGTGGCTCCGCACCATGATGCGCAATTTCGTGCCAGGCACCGATGTGGTGCTCGGTTTCTCGCACTATCGCTACCGCAAAGACACCAGCGCAGGCAGATATTTCCGTGTGTTTGATTCGGTGGTCACCTCGCTTCAATGGGTGGGCAGCGCCATCAAGGGAAAACCCTACCGTGGCATCAGCGACAACTTGGCGTATCGCCGCCAACTGTTTTTCGACCATGCTGGTTTCTCTGAGAGTTTGGAGTTGCGCTATGGCGACGACGATGTGTTTGTGAGTGCCATTGCCACAGGCGACAACACTCGCTTGGAACTCGCTCCCGAAAGCCAGATGCAGACCTACTACGAGAATGTGCCAAAGGCGCACAACTTGCTGAAACTGCGCCGTGACTACACCTCGAAGTTTGTGTGCACAAAGGCTCCATTCTATGCGCAAGCCCTGTTCTCGGTGATGAATTATTTGCGTCTGGGTGCCCTCGTGGCAGCCGTGGTGCTCGACTATACCAACATTTTCACCATTTCGGCAGCCACATTCTTGCTCATACTCTCATGGGTGATGATGATATTGCCGTTTAACCGCTGCTGCCAGTTGCTCCAGGCTCCGGGGCTCACATTCAGTGTGCCACTGTTCTATGTGTGGCGACCGGTGGTGAACCTTTACTTCAGAGTGTTGGGCTGGTCAACTCGCAAATCCAATCTCACCTCCATCTATGAATGACGCTGCACCTACCCGAATCAATGCGCTCACCTCGTGGCGAGGCATTTTCATCCTTTCCGTAGTGCTGTTCCACAGCGGTGAGGAATTGTTTATGGAATTGGCCACCAGTGGCGTGGTGGGCTTCTTCATCATGAGCGGCTTTTTGATGCGCATGAAGCATCAGCCAGAGCTCATCAGGGGCGCACGGTTCAAGTCGTTCGTCGCCAATCGCGCGCTACGGCTCTATTCGCTCCATTGGTTTGCGTTCGCATTGCTGATGGCAGCTACCTTTGGCTTTTCCGCCACCTTGCCCTATATGAGTTGGGGGGCGTTGGTGCCCAATTTGCTGCTGGTGCAAAGTTTCGTGCCAGATGTGAACGTGTTTTTCTCTTTCAACACCGCCACATGGTTTTTGTGCGACTTGCTGATTTGCTATCTCTGCTACCCTTACATAGCCACATGGCTCGACAGGATAAGGCTGCGCTGGCAACTGTTGCTCTTTGCCGTGCTTCAGATAGCATATTTTGTATGTATGTGCGCCTTGACCGACCCCGATTTGGTCACCTACGCCCATGTGTTCCCTCCGTTCCGCATTTACGAGTTCACCGTCGGCATTATCTTGTATAATGTGTATAAGGCGTTGCGCCCACGCCTCACAGGCTGGAATATGGCGAAATCCACGTTGGCAGAGGTGCTTGTAGTGGGGCTGTATGTGGGTTTGATGGTGTTCTCTCAAGCATGGGACTACCAAGATAAAGACAAATTCAACGACAGCGTGATGTGGGAGATACCGCTTTCGCTGCTCTTGCTGGTGTTTGTGCTCAATGCCGGCATCGAAGGCATCATCAGCCGCATACTGCATTGGAAACCGTTGGTGTGGTTGGGCAGCATATGTTTTGAGATATTCCTGCTTCACTCCCTATCGGGGCTGGTGTTCGGCTATTTGGTCAGCCCATTCTTGGGCCACTTCGGCATAGATGTTTATGGTCATTACGCCTTCGGTCAACTCCCCATACTGCTTGTCATGGGCTATGTGATGCACCGCTGGTTCACCCTCCCCGTTTTCGCCTGGGCATCGCGCCTCTCCGCCCACCTCTCCGCTTGAAAGTGGAAAAAAGTGGTGGGGGATGGCAATAAGAGGGGATAAATTTGCGTTATTAATGACGAGATGAAAATTGATTTTAAATCACATATAATGCTTTTTGCGTTGGTTTTGTGCGCTTTAACAGCCTTTGCGCAAGACAACGACAAGATTCTGAATCGCCAGTATGTCGACCAGAAGAAGATCCACTTCGGCTTTTCGGTGGGCACCAATTTTCAGGATATTCACATCGTGAACAATGGCTTTCAGACCGAAGACGGCGAAACTTGGTTTGCCGATGTGCCGCAACATTCACCGGGCTTCTGCGTGAATGTGCTCGCCGACCTGCGCCTTGCCAAGAATTTCAACCTGCGCTTCTCGCCGGGTATGTATTTTGGCAACAAGGTGGTGAAATACATCAACTCCTCCGCCCCCGACGAGGTGACCGACCCGCTGCGCCGCAATCAGAGCCAAAACATCAAATCCACCTACATTGTGCTGCCGCTCGATCTGAAGATTTCGGCGAACCGCTACCACAATGTGCGCCCCTATTTCACTGGTGGCGTGATGGGCGTGTTCGACGTGGCTAAAGACCGCACCGAGCAACTCCGCTTGGCGAATGGCGACGCTATGCTCACCGTGGGCATGGGCTGCGACATCTATTTGCCATTCTTCAAACTTTGCCCCGAACTGAAATTCTGCTTCGGTTTGAAGAACGTGCTTCAGAAAAACCGCCCCGACTTGGAGGACAACCCCGAAATGATGCGCTTCACACAAAGCGTGGACAAGGTGACCAACAACATGGTGGTGCTCACATTTTATTTTGAATAACAAACAACGAACAATCATAAGAAGGGATAATGACCTACATTCGTAAATATTTGATGCTGACGCTTGCCGCTTTCCTGTGTGTGACCACACTGAGGGCGCAGGTGGATAATCAGTACACCCAATATTATATGGTGCCAGGCTATTACAACCCTTCAGCCATAGGCAACACCGACTACATTCACGTGACCGTGGGCAGCCGCGCGCAATGGGTGGGCATCAAGCACGCACCTCTCTCGTTTGTGGGGTTGGCGGATATGCCATTCAAGTTCCTCAACAAGCGATTTGCCACCGGCGTATCCATCAACCAAACCAGCATGGGCCTGTATTCGGGCTTGAATGCGTCGGCACAGTTGGCGTATAAGCAAAAACTGTTTGGCGGCACGCTAAGCGGCGGTATTCAGGTGGGCTTGGTCAACGAAAAGTTCCGTGGTTCCCGAATTATCGAGGTGGAGGGCGACGAGGCCGACGACGCCATTCCCAAGACCGACGTTTCGGGCAATGCGTTCGACTTCGGTGCGGGCATTTTCTACCAGCATAAGCACTGGTGGGCAGGTTTCTCAGCCACGCACCTCACACAACCCTCGGTGGAGATGAAATCGGAGGGCAACGAGGAAGACCTCTACATATTTGAGGCTGGCCGCACATGTTATTTTATGGCTGGTGGCAATATTCCCGTAAATAATACGTTATTTGAATTACAACCCTCTGTGTTTGTGAAGACCGATTTCAATCTTTACCAGGCAGAGGCCACAATGCGAGTGCGCTACAACAAGTTTATCACCGGTGGCGTGGCATACCGTCATAAAGATGCCGTGAGCCTTGTGGCAGGGGTTGAGATAAAGAATTTCGTAGTGGGCTACTCCTACGATTATCCAATTTCTGACATTTCAAAGGCCACTTCGGGTAGCCATGAGGTGTTTGTGAACTATAACGTGAAATTGAACTTAGGCGAAAAAAATAAAAATAAACATAAGAGTATTCGATTAATGTAGAATATGAAAAAGGTACTATTAATTTCTCTCACCACATTCGTGTTTGCAACAGTGCTCACTTCTTGCTTCTCGGGACGGCGCTCAGTGTCGGCCTATGGAGGTGAGGTGACAGGCGTGAGTGGCTCCGTGTTTGTGGAGCCTACACCTTACGGCATGGTGCTCGTGGATTGTGGTTCAATGAAGGAAGGACCATCAGAGGCCGACTCGCTTTGGGGCATCGACTCCACGGCGCGCGGTGTGTCGGTTGACGCATTCTGGATGGACCAGACCGAAATCACCAACTCAAAGTACAAGCAATTCCTTTACTGGGTGCGCGACTCCATTATCCGTGAGCGCCTTGCCGACCCTGCCTACGGTGGCAACGACGAGTTTAAAATCACCGAAGACAAGTACGGCGACCCTGTGAAGCCTCATCTCGACTGGTCGAAAAACATTCCATGGCGCAATCCGAGCGAAGACGAGGAACGCGCTATCGAGAGTGTGTATCGCATCAACCCCATCACTGGCGTGAAGGAACTCGACCCCACTCAGATGAACTATCGCTACGAAATCTATAATATGACCGAGGCTGTGAAGCGCAAGCACCGTCTCGACCCTGCCACTCGCGACTACAACACCGACCACGCAGTGCCCACCGATGTGCCTACTATCAGCAAAGACACTGCCTACATCGACGATGATGGCCGCATCGTGCGCCAGACCGTCAACCGTCCGCTCTCCGGTCAATGGGATTTCGTGAACACCTATATCGTGAACGTGTTCCCCGACACCACTTGCTGGGTGAACGACTTCGACAACGCCTACAATGAGCCGTATGTGCGCATGTACTTCGCCAATGGCAACTACAACAACTACCCCGTGGTGGGTGTGAGTTGGGAGCAAGCCAACGCATTCTGCAACTGGCGCACCGAGTTCCTCCGCAAGTCGCTCGGCAAGGAAGGCGTGTATGTGGAGCCATACCGCTTGCCCACCGAGGCTGAATGGGAATTTGCGGCACGTGCAGGTGTGAACAAGAACAAATATCCATGGGAGGGCGATTTGCCACTCACCGAAGACGAAGGGTGCTTCTATGCCAACTTCAAGCCACAGGAGGGCAACTATGTGAAAGACGGTAGCATAGTGTGCGCGCCCGTAGGCACCTACGAGCCCAACGACTTCGGGCTCTTCGATATGGCTGGCAACGTGAGCGAATGGACCTCTACCGCCTACACCGAGAGCATCGACCGCATGACCAGCGACCTCAACCCCGAATACCGCTACAATGTGGCGAAGGACGACCCTTATAAGATGTCGCGCAAGATTGTGCGTGGTGGCTCGTGGAAAGACGTGGCACACAACATTCGCGCCGACCTCCGCATGTGGGAATACCAGAACGAGCAGCGCTCTTACATCGGTTTCCGCTGCGTGCGCTCAAAGGTGGGCTACACCAAGGTGAAAAGAAAGAAAAACTAATCAAAAAAATCATAGCAAATACAGATTTTCCAATCAATTACACATAAGGGATTATGGGAAAAATTAAGAAATATAAAAATGTGATTGAACGCTTCCTTTCGGGTGAAACCGGTCAGCGTTTCTTCAACTTTGCCTACAGTATTGGTGCGGCAGTCGTAATCTTGGGTGCGTTGTTCAAGATTCTTCACCTCGAAGGTGGTAACGAAATGCTCACCATCGGTATGGGTACGGAAGTATTGATGTTTATCCTCACCGCTTTCGACCGTCCCGAGCACGATTATAAATGGGAGCAGGTGTTCCCCGTTCTCGCTTCTGGCGACCCCGACGATCGTCCCGACTTCGCAGGTGGCGGCAACATCGTGATTGGCGGTGGCGCAGCGGCGCAGGCTCCTGCACAGCAAGGCGTGACCGAAGCCGAGGCTAAGGCTGCTGTGGGATTGCCACAGGGCATCGACCTCACCGAGGAGGATTCTCGCTCGCTGAGCGAAAGCATCGCTAAAATGGCAGCCGCAAGCGACCAGTTGAGCCGTATGGCTGAACTCACCGATGCCACTCAGCAATATTTGAGCCAAATGGCTGGCATTTCAGAGCAGATGCAGCGACTGAACGAAACCACCACCGCGCTCAATCAAGTGTCGGAAACACTGCTTGGCAGCTATCGCGCCATCACCGAAAACAGCGAGAGCATCACCCAAAGCAGCACCGGCTATGTGGAGCAGATGGAAAACCTCAACCGCAACATTGGCGGTCTGAACACCATCTACGAAATTCAGCTCAAGAGCATTTCCTCACAGCTCGACAGCATCGACCGCGTGAACCGTGGTTTGAAGGATATTCGCGACATGTACGAGAAATCGGCAGCCGAAAGTGCACACTACTGCGACGAGACCGAAAAGATGGCTCGCTACATGAAGCAACTCAACAGCGTGTATGAAAAAATGATTAAGGCAATGACCGTGAACATGTATCGCCCAATGGGTGGTATGCCTGGTGTTGACCTTAATGATGATAATGATAACTCTAACGAATAAGCATGGCAAACGCTAAAAATCAGACGGTGGGCCGCATGTCGCCACGTCAGAAGATGATCAACTTGATGTACATCGTTCTGACCGCCATGCTTGCTTTGAATGTGTCGAGTGATGTGCTCAGTGGGTTCCGCCAAGTGCAACAGGGGCTCTCGCGCACCAATCGCACACTCACCGCGCGCAGCCAGATGATGTTTGAGCAAATTCAAGCATTCTACAACAAATATCCAAAGCAGGGCCGCCAGTGGCTGGATTTGGGTATGCAGGTGCGCAACACCACCGACAGTCTGTATGATTATATCGAATCGTTGAAGGTAGATATTGTGAAGCAGTGCGATGGTCCGCAAGGCGATGTGAACCACATTGAAGCCGAAGACAACCTCGACGCTGCCGCCCAGGTGATGCTGCCTCCAACAGGTAAGAAGGGCGCTCAACTGCGTACGCGCATTGAGCAATACCGCACATTCATCTTGGGAATGCTCGACAATCCCGATGCACAGAAGAATGTGGAGGAAGCGCTCTCTACTGCAAATGTGAAAACAAGCGAGGGGACGAAACGATGGGAGGAAAGCCTTTTCGAAGGTATGCCAGCCATTGCCGCTGTCACACTGCTCTCGAAGTTGCAAAACGATATCCGCTTCGCCGAAGGCGTGGCGCTCGGCTCCATGATTTCCAATCTCGACACTGGCGAGCTGCGTGTCAATCACTTTGACGCGTTTGTGGTGCCTGAATCGAAGATGGTGATGCGTGGTAGCAAATATTCTGCCGAGATTGTGATGGCAGCCATCGACACCACAGCGCGCCCACGCGTGTTTGTGAACGGCAACCAAATCAAAGGTAGCCACTACGAGGTGGCGACCGGCAGCACCGGCAAATTCGAGTTCTCCGGCTTTATCGAGGTTACGGCGCGTGATGGTAGCGTCACCAAGCGCGACTTCAAATCGTCGTACACCGTGATTGAACCATTGGCTACCGTTTCTGCCACTATGATGAACGTGTTCTACGCCGGCATCGACAACCCTGTGTCAATCGCCGTGGCAGGCGTGCCTCAGCAGTCGATTCAAGCCACAATGACCAACGGCTCGCTCACCAAGACCGCCAACGGTTGGGTGGCTCGCTCATCGGCAATAGGCAGCGAGTGTACGATTAGCGTGACTGCCGAAATCGACGGTCAGCGCACCAATGTGGGCACCACCAGTTTCCGTGTGCGTAAGTTGCCCGACCCAATGCCATTTATCACCTACACCGACGGCAACGGCCATCGAGCCAGTTACAAGGGTGGCAAGCCTTTCTCTAAAGGCACACTTCTGGCAGCCAAGGGACTGGATGCGGCTATCGACGACGACTTGCTGAAAATCGACTTCCGTGTGGTGAGTTTCGATATGGTGCTTTTCGACCAGATGGGCAACGCCATGAGCGAACGCTCGTCGGGCTCAAACTTCTCACCACGCCAGCGTGAGGCCATGAAGCAGATGCGACACGGCAAGCGCTTCTACATCTCGCGCGTGAAGGCCACTGGCCCCGACGGCGTGACTCGCGACATCGCACCAATGGAAGTGATTGTGAATTGATAATTTTTTAATCAGATAATATTTATATATAAACTTTAGATATGAAGTTTCTCAAAGTAATCATTGCCGTGGCGGCTATCGCTTGCACTGCCTCTGTTGCACAAGCACAGGTGGTGAAAAAGACCGCAGCCACCGCTGCGAAGAAGGCTCAATCGCAAGTTTCAACGCGTCAGCAATCGTTCTACGAGGTGCCGGAGCCAAGCGATGCCGACTTGCAGTGGATGAAAATCGTGTATCGTGAGATCGACCTCACCAAGGGCAAGAACGCGGCGCTCTATTATCCCGAAGAGCCAAATGAAGATGGCGAAAGCTTGTTCTACATCATCATGCGCCATGTGGCTAACGGCGACATCTCTGTGTATGAGTGGCTCGACGGTCGCGAAATGTTTACCGACACTTACAAGTATAAGATCAGCAACATGCTCGACCGCTTCCACATTCTCTACGCTCACGCCAAGGGCAGCACCGAAAAGGCACCTAAATACGTGATTGAGAATGCCGACATTCCAGGCAGTGAGGTGCTGAGTTACTATATTATTGAAAAATGGGAGTTCGACACCCGCAGCAATAAGATGCGTAGCCGTGTGGATGCCATCTGCCCTGTGCTGCACCGTGAAGACGAGTTTGGCGTGGTGCAAAAGTGGCCTATGTTCTGGGTGAAACTCAACGACATTCGCCCCTACATCGCACAGCAGTTTGTGTTTACCGACAACGACAACAACTTGCTCCGCTACAACCTCGACGACTTTTTCAAACTCAATATGTATAAAGGCGACATCTATAAGGTGAAGAACCTGCGCAACCAAACCTTGCGTATGCAATTCCCCGACGATAAGGCATACAAGCACGCACAAGACAGCATCGAACGTCGCCTGCGCCAGTTCGACAAGGGATTGTGGGTGCCATCACGCGAAGAACTCCAGGCTCAGAAAGAAGCCCGCGAAAAGGCAGAGCGTGAAGCCGAAGGCAATGCCGACGATGAAGAAACCACAGCAGCAGAAGAACAGAAGTCGGTGAAGAAATCCACCACCAAGCGTGGCGCAAAGTCCACCAAGAAGGCTACTGTGAAAAAAGAAAAGAAGCAGAAAGTGGCAAAGGTGAAAACCCGCACGGTGAAATCGAGCGGTGGCGCAGTAAGAAGCGTCCGCAACCGTAAGCGCTAACCCTTTACTCACACAGATTCCACATTTGTGGTGGGCTGTGGCTCGGGCTCACACAGATCCCACTTTGATGGGGAATTAGGCTCACACAGATCCCACGGATCTCACGGAATTTTTTGTTGGTGGGAAATCTCACAGAATTATGTGGGAAGGGCTCACACAGATTCAACAGATTCAACAAAAATAATTATTCGTGAAATTCGTGGGATTCGTGTTTTTTTTTAAATCTGCCACAAATTATCACAAATTTCCACAAATTCAAAATTCCCACAAATTCATCCCCTCGGAGAATTTGTGGGAACCTTGTTAATCGGAGCACTCGGGGTAATCTGACACTCCAATTACCACCAGCCTCTGTGAGATTTAACACCCTCAAAAGCAAAACCTGTGGGATCTGTGAGATCTGTGTGAGCCTTAAAACACTCACGAAGCGAAATAAAAATAGGCTGTTAATCGCGGGGATTAACAGCCTATGTGGGTACTCGGAGCGGGACTTGAACCCGCACAGCCTAAAGGCCAAGGGATTTTAAGTCCCTCGTGTCTACCGATTCCACCATCCGAGCAGCTATTGCGGTAAACAAATGCGGTGCAAAGGTAATGCAATTTTTTTGTTTTGACAAATATTTGAAAAACAAAAATCTGCGTTAGTATGAGGTGATGATGTAGCCGCCGTTCACGGATTGTCGGCACTTGTAGGTGGTGAGTCCCACTTTTTGGCTAAGAGCAGTGCCTGAGAGCGGTCCGCCAGCGCCATTCAGCACGTTGTAGTGCGAGCCGCATTTGGGGCAAATGGCATCGAATGTGGTGGGGTCGACGGTGAGTGTGTATTCTGGTCTGCGCTCTACAGGACAGGCAGCGTCGAACGCCAGTGGCGCATACGAGCCAGTGGATGTGTCGAGCCCCATGATGAGCAGCACGCCGCCAAAGCCGGTGAATGTGTTGGCGTTGTAGGGGAAATTGGCTGGCAACTGCTTATCGCGGCTGAAGATGCGGTAATCGCCCACGCCAGTCACGCCGTAGGTGTTCCACACGCCGTATGTGCCCAAGTCGATGCGCACGGTGTAGGAGGGAAGCACCTTGTTGTCGATGTGGTTGCAACTGGCAAACACACCCAAAAGCATAATCAGTAAAAGCGTTTTCTTTATCATCGGTTATTTCATTATTGTGAATCAATATTTGTGTGTGGCTTTGACGAATATTCGCTCCTCTGCGTTGCCGTTATCTGCCGAGCAGGTGGCTGAACGCCTTGTGATAGGTTTCGAAATCAAAGCCATCGAGCGTGCGCTGGTAGAGGGCGGCGATGCGGTCGTTGCAGAGGTTGCCGATAGAGCCCTCGTGGGTGTGGTGCACCTTCTTCACTGGGGTGAACTTGCCAGCCTCGATGTCGAGTCCCACCTTCTTGTAGGCATCACGGAACGGCACGCCAGCGGCTGCGAGGCGGTTCACCTCCTCCACGCTGAACATGAGGTCGTAGCGCGCATCGTCGAGGATATGCTCGTTCACCTTCACTTGGCTCATCATGGCGTTGACCATCGAGAGAATCGCCTTGATTTCGTCGAACGCTGGCAGGAAATCCTCCTTGGTGAGTTGCAAGTCACGGAAATAGCCCACAGGCAGATTGTTGGTGACCATTGTGATTTGGAATGGCAGTGCCTCCAGACGGTTGCAGCGTGCGCGCGTCAATTCAAACACATCGGGATTTTTCTTGTGCGGCATAATCGAAGAACCGGTGGTGAACTCGTCGGGGAGTTTGATGAACGCGAAGTTTTGCGAATTAAACATACATGCGTCGAACGCCAGTTTTGAAATGGTGGCGGCAATGTTGGCGATGGCGGCTGCCACGATTCGCTCGGTCTTGCCACGCCCCATCTGCGCATACACCACATTGTAGTCGACCGACGCAAATCCGAGCAACTGCGTGGTGAGTTCGCGGTTGAGGGGGAACGACGAGCCGTAGCCAGCGGCAGAGCCCAGCGGATTGCGGTTGTTCACATCGTAGGCGGCACGGAGCACCACCAGGTCGTCGGCAAGCGATTCGGCGTAAGCCCCAAACCACAGTCCGAACGACGACGGCATTGCCACTTGCAAGTGGGTATAGCCCGGCATCAACACATCCTTATAACGCTCGCTCTGCGCCTGAAGCGTGTGGAAAAGCGTGGTGATGTGATGCACCACATCTTCAATCTCGCTACGGATAAAGAGGCGGAGATCCACGAGCACCTGGTCGTTGCGTGAGCGGCCAGAGTGGATTTTCTTGCCCACATCGCCAAGGCGACGCGTGAGCATCAGTTCCACTTGCGAGTGCACATCCTCAATGCCGTCTTCAATCACGAATTTGCCAGCCTCAATCTCGGCGTAAATCTCGCGCAGGGCAGCGGTGAGCTGGGAAAGCTCGTCGGCGGAGAGCAAATTGATGGTTTGCAGCATAGTGATGTGGGCGATCGAGCCAAGCACGTCGTAGCGAGCCAAATAGAGATCCATTTCACGGTCGCGTCCCACGGTGTAGGTTTCCACATCGTGGTCAACCTGTATGTTTTTTTCCCAAAGTTTTGATGCCATAATTTCTTGTTTTAGTCTAAAAATCGGAGAGCGTGTAAACGCAATCGGCAGCGGATGCCACGATTGGCTTACACGCCTTATTTTACGCAAAATTACAATATTATTTTCAACCTCAGCCCACGGCGAAAAACAAATTAACGCCAAAATGCAAATGTTTCACAAATTTTATTGCTATTTTTGCGTAAGAAATTCTCCAAATGAAGGCGAAACCACACCATCTCGCCCCCTCATTTGCGAAATAAATGAATGATATGGAAGTGTTATTTTCTGTGATTACTGTCACGTGGAATGCGGCTGGGGTGATTGCGCCCACGCTGAAGAGTGTGAAGGAACAATCGTGCACCGACTATGAATATCTGGTGGTGGACGGTGCTTCGACCGACGACACCCTGCGCATGGTGAACGAGGCTGACATTGCCGGCACTCGCATCGTGAGCGAGCGTGACAAGGGACTCTACGACGCTATGAACAAGGCCATTCGCCTTGCCAAAGGAAAATATCTGATATGGATGAACGCTGGCGACGCATTTGCCGCTGCCGATTCGCTTGCACGTATGGCAGCCGTGGCAGGGAGCAATCCGGGTGTGATTTACGGTCAGACCCAAGTGGTGAACGCCGAGCGCCGTGTGGTGGGTATGCGCCACCTCACAGCCCCTGCGGTGCTTACTGCCGACAGTTTCAAGCACGGTATGCTGGTGTGCCATCAGGCGTTTGCGGCACGCCGCGACCTCGCTCCGCAATACAACCTCGCCTATCGCTTCAGTGCCGACTACGATTGGTGCATTCGTGTGCTCCAGCAGTCGGACCACAACGCCTATGTGGGCGATGCCCCCATTGTGAGTTTCCTCACCGACGGCTTGACCGACAAGCACCACAAGGCTTCGCTGAAAGAGCGCTACCACATCATGTGCCACTACTACGGCACCGTAGCCACCACCATTCGCCACATCGGTTTCGCTTTCCGCACCCTCGTCCGCAAAGTGAAAAACTGATTATATCTTTGTATTTTTCAAAAAATCGCCCAATTATTTGTTTGTATTTTTCAATTTTTTACCCAATTATATCTTTGTATTTTTTCAAAAAACTGCCCAATTATTTGTTTGTATTTTTCAATTTTAGTAACTTTGTAGCCTAAAACACAATATATTAGCATGTATCTAAAAAGAATCATAGACAAGTACCTTGAAGAATGGGCAAAAAGGGCAGACCACAAGCCAATCCTTCTGCGTGGTGCTCGACAGGTGGGAAAATCCAGTTCTGTCAAGCATTTGGGCCGACTATTCCAAAACTATGTGGAGATTAATTTTGAAAAATCTCCAATTTATAAGCAGGTTTTTGAAGCCGACCTTGATGCTGGCCGAATCGTTAGCCAGTTGTCGGCATTGATAGGTATTGATATTATTCCTGGCAAAACGTTATTGTTTCTTGATGAAGTGCAGGAGTGCCCGAAAGCCATCATGGCACTACGCTTTTTCAAAGAGGATATGCCCAAACTTCATGTGATTGCGGCAGGTTCTTTGCTGGAGTTCGCATTAGACGACCTTCCAACTTTTGGCGTGGGGCGTATCCACTCCATGTTTATGCGTCCGTTGAGTTTCGACGAGTTTGAGTCGGCTTGCGGATTTGATGCATTGCTAAAGGCGAGAGACAGCGCGTCGGCAGAGCACCCCCTGCCAGAACCGCTCTACAAAACCATATTAGAGCACTATCGCACCTACATGATGATTGGCGGAATGCCCGAAGTGGTGGTGAAATGGGTGGCTACTCACAACTATTCGCAGTGTCAGGAAGTGCAAGACGACATCATCGTGTCGTATGAAGACGACTTTCCGAAGTATAAGAGTAAGGTTGACCCCGATTTGCTCCGTAGCGTTCTGCACAGTGCCGCTGTTCAATGTGGCAAGAAATTTGTGTATGCGGATGTGGGTGGATACAAAACTCATGCTGTGAAACAAGCACTCGATTTGCTTTATCGTGCTGGTATTTTGATACCAGTGACGCATACATCAGCCAATGGATTGCCACTTGGAAGCGAAATCAATGCCAATAAGCGCAAAGTGATATTTCTTGACTGTGGATTGTTGTTGCGAACTCTCAATATGGCATTGGGCGACATCTCAGACATCACTGCACAAATTTTGACCGCCAATGCCACCGACCTCGTTAATAAAGGCTCAATTGCCGAACAAGTGGCAGGAACAGAACTTCTTGCCTACAAAACGGCAAATTTGCGCCATGAATTGTATTACTGGGCAAGAGAGGCGAAGAGTTCGTTGGCAGAGGTTGACTACATCGAATCTTTTGGCAATAAAGTTCTGCCAGTGGAAGTGAAGGCAAATGTGCAAGGTGGCATGAAGAGCCTGTGGGTGTTTATGCGTGAAAAGAAGTTGCACTCGGCTGTAAGATGTTCGGCAGAGAACTTCGGAAAAATCACCTACATCGATGAGCAAGACAATGGCGAGGAGCGCCAAGTGACCATAGTTCCGCTATTTGCTATCAGCAAATTATATCGGTAGTGGCTTGAGTGGGTTGCGTCTGAGCATGGGTGGATTTGGTGGTTAGGAGAAATAAATGTAATTTTGCATCGTGGTTCGCGCGCATGTTGTGCGTGAGTTTTTTATTGACGATAATATAAGCACTTTACGATATGGACATGAAGTTGAGTTACGACAATCAGGGAGAATTTTCAAAGAAACTGTTCATCGAAACATACGGCTGCCAGATGAATGTGGCTGACAGCGAAGTGGTGGCTTCGGTGATGAAAATGGCTGGCTACGACACCACCGACACGCTCGATGCTGCTGACGCCATCTTTATCAACACCTGCTCGATTCGCGACAACGCCGAGCAAAAAATATTCTCTCGCCTCAACCAACTCAACGCCTTGCGCCGCAATCGCAAGCGTCGCCTGATTGTGGGCATTATCGGCTGCATGGCTGAGCGTTTGAAGGAAGTGCTAATCAACGAGTACGACGTTGACATCGTGGCTGGTCCCGACTCCTACTTGGAACTGCCCAACCTCATCGCCAGTGCTGAAGCCGGCGAGAAAGCCATCGAAACCACACTCTCGACCACCGAAACCTATCGCGACATCATTCCACAGCGCATCAGCGGCAACAAGGTGAGCGGCTACATCAGCATCATGCGTGGCTGCAACAACTTCTGCACCTATTGCATCGTGCCTTACACCCGTGGCCGTGAACGCAGCCGTGAACCGGAGAGCATTCTCAACGAATTGCGCGACCTGCAAAACAAGGGTTTCAAGGAGGTGATTTTGCTCGGTCAGAACGTGAACAGCTACCTCTTTAAGCCTGCCGACGGCGGTGAACCTGTGGATATGGCTGCGCTGCTCGCACTTGTGGCTGAGGCCGCGCCTGAAATGCGTGTGCGCTTCACCACCAGCAATCCAGAGGATTTGAGTGATGAAATCATTGCCACCATGGCATCGCACGCCAACATCTGCAACCACATTCACCTGCCAGTGCAGAGCGGCAGCAACAAGATTTTGAAACTCATGAACCGCAAATACACCCGCGAATGGTATCTCGACCGAATTGCGAAAATCCGTGAAGCGATGCCCGACTGCGGTATTTCGAGCGATATGTTCACCGGTTTCCACAACGAGACGGAGGAAGACTTCGAGGAGACGCTCTCGCTGATGCGCGAAGTGGGCTTCGACTCGTCGTTTATGTTTAAATACAGCGAGCGTCCCGGTACATTCGCCGCCAAGCATCTGCCCGACAATGTGAGCGAGGAGGTGAAAATCGACCGCCTAAACCGTATGATTGCGCTGCAAAACGAACTGTCGCTGTGCAGCAACCGCAACGATGTGGGCAAAACCTTTGAGGTGCTGGTGGAAGGCTACAGCAAACGCTCGAAAGACGATATGTTTGGCCGCACACAGCAGAACAAGGTGATTGTGTTCCCTGCTGGCGATACCAAGGTGGGCGACCGCGTGATGTGCGTGGTGGAGAAAGCCACCAGCGCCACCCTGATTGGGCATAGGGTGTAAAGACCTCTCCGAGAGGGATTTTTATTCCCACGCTATAGCATGGGAATGGATATTTTTTTGGCTTTTAAATTTTGATGGGGATGACTGCTAACACAGAGAAACTTTGGAATAGGAATTACTGCAAGGTGATGATTGCCAATTTCACGCTTTTCTTCGCCTTCTATCTGCTCACGCCTTTACTGCCCCTTTATTTGAGCGAACATTTCCATGCCACGAAAGACATGATTGGGCTGGTGCTGAGCGGCTACTCGGTCACTGCCATGCTGTTTCGCCCATTCAGTGGCTTTATGGTCGATAATTTTCAACGAAAGAAGGTGCTGATGGTCACTTTCTTCGTGTTTTTCATATTCTTTGCCGGTTACCTTATGGCAGGCACGCTGTTGCTCTTCGCCATAGTGCGCACGCTGCATGGTGGTCCGTTCGGGGCTATCACGGTGGCCAACAGCACGGTGGCTATCGATGTGCTGCCGTCGTCGCGTCGCAACGAGGGTATAGGCTACTACGGATTGAGCAATAACCTCGGTATGGCGATAGCACCATCGGTGGGCATTTTTCTCTATGAACTCACCGATAGTTTCGACATGATATTTATTCTCGCCTTGGCGATTGCAGGCGTAGGGCTTGCCGTGGACTCCACACTCAAACTCAAACCACGCCCCATCAACAAAACTGGCCGCACCGTGTCGCTCGACCGCTTCTTCTTGCTCAAAGGTTGGGCGTTGGCGGCGAATATGGTGTGCTTCGGCTTCTGTTTTGGTGTGTTGAGCAACTACCTTGCCATCTACGGTAAAGAGGTGATGCACATCACCGCTGGCACAGGCGCATGGTTCTTGATATTGGCGGTGGGACTGATTTCGTCGCGTCTGCAAGGCGCGAAAGCACTGCGCGAAGGCCGACTCACCCACAATGCTGGCTATGGAATGCTCATATCGCTTGTGGGCTACACCCTGTTCATTGCTGTGCCTAATGCCATTGGTTATTACGGTTCAGCCGTGCTCATCGGTCTCGGCAACGGTCACATGTGGCCGGCTTACCAGAATATGACCATCAACCTCGGAACCAACGACCAGCGAGGCACAGCCAACTCCACCATTCTCATTTCGTGGGATATTGGTATGGGTGTGGGTTGTCTTATCGGTGGTGTGGTGGCCGACTGGTTGGGCTATTCGGCTGCGTTCTGGACCACCGTAGCCATCAACGCATTGGGTGTGGCAGGCTATTTCGGCTACGCTATGCGCCACTTCCAGCGCAACAAACTCCGCTAATTCACACGGATTCCGCTTTACTCGCTTAGGCTCACACAGATCACACAGATCTCACAGGTTTTGCTTTTGAGGGTGGGAAATCTCACGGAACTTTGTGGGTGCCTTGGTGCCTTGGCGCCTGGATAATCGGAGCACTCGGAGCGCTCGGAGCACTCGGAAACTTGTTGACTTGTTGACTCGTTGTCTTGTTGACTTTTATTTTAGGTATTGGGCGGTTTGGACGAGGGAGCGGGTGGCGAGGAATGCGATGTAGGCGAGCCACAAGCCGTGGTTGCCCATTGAGGTGGGCACTATGGCGAATGTGAGGAAAAACGCCGCCAAAGCGATGCCCACCGCTGCCATCATTTCGCGAGTGCGGGTGAGTCCGATAAACACGCCGTCCCACACAAATGCCGCCATGCCGGCAACGGGAATCACAGCGCACCACCAGCGGAAATCGAGGGCTGCGCTCACCACGGAATGGTCGTTGGTAAGCACCGTGAAAATCTGTTCGGGAAAAATGGCATACAGCAGCGTGCAAATGGCGGTAAACGCCCCAGCCCAGCCAAACAGGTGCCACACGCAACTATGCTCCGCCGCCACATCGCCACGGCCGTAATATTTGCCGGCAATGGCTTCGCCAGCAAAGGCGATGCCGTCCATGAAGTAGGAGAAAAGGATAGCCATTTGCAGAATGAGCGTGTTCACAGCCAGCGTCATATCGCCGCTGCGTGCGCCTGCCGCCGTGAAAAACAATGCCTGTAGCATCATGAGCGTGCTGCGTATGAATATGTGCGAATTTACCTTGAAAAATCGTGCTGACCCCTTGAAACCGAACGCCTTGCGCCAGTCCATCGCCGCCACATGCGATTGATATTTGCGCCTCAGCAGCCACAGCGAGTAGGCAAGCCCTATCCACTCGGCAAGCACCGTACCCACAATGATGCCAGTGAAGCCCAATCCGAGCGCAAACACGGCTATCACCGATAGCACGATGTTGAGCACATTCACGGCAATGGAAATCACCATTGGGCTGCGCGAATCCTGCATTCCCAGCAGCCACCCCTTGATGCCCATCATCACCAGCGTGGGCGGAGCACCCCACACTCCGATGTAGAAATAGGTGAGTGCCAACTCCCGAACCGTTTCGCTCGGACCGATAGCGAGCAGCGTGACCCACTGCAGAGGCCACTGAAGCACGATGATGCCCACCGAAATCAGAAATCCGAGTGCCATGGCGTGTTGGAGCACAGCCACGGTTTCGGCTTTGTCGCCACTGCCGTAGGCCTGTGCCGTGAGCCCAGAAGTGCCCATGCGAAGGAAGCCGAAATTCCAGTAAATGAGGTTGAACATCATTGCCCCCACCGCCACCGCACTGATAAACGTGGCACCGCTGCCGCCCGGCAGGTGTCCAGCAATGGCTGTGTCGAGCAAGCCCAGCAGCGGAATCGTGACATTCGTAACGATAGCAGGAATGGCAATATGGAATATTTCGCGGTTCATTCTCGTGCAGAAATCTGACCACAAAAATACGACATTTCCCACACATCGGCAAAACCAGCCGACAGGTTTGAAGTCTGAATTTCTGTAACAAGTTGTTAAATAATTTAAACGGAGCAGTGGGTGGCAAAAATGGATTTTTTTGGATGAGATTACCTGCGTAAATTTGTGGCGAGAACGAAATTATCGACCCGAAAAACAGTAATTATCTTTGATAATTAGAGATTTCATAGGAAAAAAATTAAAATCAGAATACAAACTGAAATCTACATCAAGCAACTGTTTTGGAAAATAGATGATTTAGAAAAAAATAAAACAACAATTAACAACTTTAACTTTTATATCTATTATGAAAAAAATTTTCAACCTTATGTTCGCGCTTGCAGCCGTGGCATTCTTATCTGCCACGTTGAATGCACAGCCTGTCGTAAAGCCAAAGTCGTTTTATGAAGGCAGAACTTACACATGGACAAACGCTAATGGTGGCACCGAGACCTCGAATTTAGCGGATCCAGCGACAGATCCTCGCCAAATCATGGCGCTGCTCAAAGAGGTGTACACCAACAAAGAAATCCCAGGCATTTGGCAATGCGGCTACACAACTGAAGGCAAAAGAGAGGGCACTATTGATTACAATGTGAAAGACAATGACGCTATCAATAAAGCCTACGGCATTCCAGTTGGCAACTATAAGCCAAACGAGGAAGGCTACACCACACTTTTGGTTAAGGTGAAAGATAATTGGAAGCCAAGAGATGGACAAAATTTGAGTAATACAGAGACCCTTAATTATATTACCGAAGCAATTGAGTCTGTTCAGATTCTGACTGATGGTATATATATGCCAGCTACTGAAAAAAATAAAAATCCGGGTGCTGTTTATCGTCTGTCAGGTAATGCCAACCGCCTATTCTTCATGTCTAAAGGGCGTGGACGTATGTGGGTTGACCAGTATAATGGTCAAACAATTCGTGAATTTGCCCCATTTAATGGTATGTTTGAAGAATATAGTCCTGTGGCTGTGAGTGGTGGCCAAGTGGTAGAAAATTTCTACACCAAATTGGTGAATGGCGATATTTTCAAAGTGGAGCACGACTGTAGCTCTGTGCCTACCCAAGAGCACTACTTCTGTATGATGGGAGCCAAAGGTACCAAGAAGTTTGATGTGACGGATTTGATTGTCACCATTCCAGACTATCGTCTTTGGTATTGGAACAAGCGTGATAAACAGGGTAATTCTAATTTCACTTACACCAATTATCACAAGAGCCATGCTCCATCATTAGGTCTTTATGGTATTCAACTTAAAGCCACAGCTACTCCTGCTGCTGGCGATGAATATACTGTGGAGCTGAAATGGACCTCTACACTCAATGAAATCACTGGTAATGAAATTGATCAGCGATTCAAGGTGTGGGTGCGTGCTGAGGACGGTGGCTTGGTGCCTCTGTTTGATGCAAATGGCAATCAAGTGGAAATCGCCCCTGGTGAAACATTCCAGTACAATTATAACGAGAAGCAAGGTTTTGAAGGTCGCGAAATCACTTATGTGGTATCGGGTCAACCAACCGATGCGCTGTTTATCAATTACAAAGAAGCATATTCTAACGACGACAAGGTGTTTATCCCTGGTCTTGACCCTGATGAAGGTTTGCGATTGAGCATTGGTACCACCTCAACATCTGACTACGATTTGGCAACCGAAACCAACCAATACAAAAATCTCATCACCATCGACCACAATTTGGTGAACACCCATGTGAGATACGGCAACCTGAAAGCAGGCTCGAAGCTCGCTTTCTACCGCTACGATGTGGACCGCAATAGCGAACCAAAAAAAATTGCCGAACTTGAAATTATCAGTGTTGACCAGCGTAAAGAAAAAGAAGGATGGATCATTCCGAGTTACTACTATTTCTTGGACTACAAGTATAATTTGAGTTTCTTCTATCAGGAAAACGAAGCAACTCCTAAGACAAATCTTACAGGAGCCACATATTCATTGAAAACCAATAGCAGTTACACCGACAACACGACAAAAGAAATTGATTTCAATGGCTTTAACATCAACTCGTTCAACGATGAGTTCTGCGCTTCTACAGCCACAAACGAGCACCCTGCAAGCTACGAATACAAGGCTTCGTTCTCTAACTTGAACCACTCTACTCAGCCAGAACTTCACAGCGCGTTCAGCACCATCAAGGTACACAAGACCACCCCTGATCTTACCGACAAGGCTATCACGCTTGAAGATGTGGAGAACGATAACGTATGCTCTACTCGTATCCATAAGGGCGAGCACGACGCAAGTCCTGCTATCCAATTCACACTCGACCAGGACCGCAGAATTGCCGAGTATAGTGTGGGTAAGATTCGAAACAAAGAGCAAAGCGAATCGGAGGAAGTGGGTTTGGCTCAACGCCTCCCAAGTTGGAACTACGCCATTTACGAAAATGGCTCGTTTAAGCAAAACGTAAGCCACACCGAAATTCCTCAAATTCACGACGCATCTGCAAAGGTGGGTAAAAACGATTATGTACCAGTGATCAAGACTTACCGTGCAGACGGTACTTACAACACCTACGGCTCACCAATCAACACCACCTACAAACTCAAAGCAAGCGTGGATGTGAACGAAAAGATGATGAGTGAATATGTGTTCAGCTCAAATGGAAAGAAGGGCAGATACTATCAAACCGACCTGAAGATTACTGCTGATGGTACCGACAATTACGAAATTGTGAAGTATCGCGTATGGCGACAAACCGACCGCGCAATGGAAATCGTGCCTCAATATATGGCTCGCCTCCAACAAGACACTCACCCAATCGTGATGAACTCTGACGACGAGGGCAACCCAACCATCGACCAGAACCACAACAGCATTCAAGAATTTGAGTTGGTGGGCCGTCCAGGCGTAGGTTTCTATCCAGAGCAAATCGACAGCAAGTCGATCCACGTTTACGACACCTTCGGTGCAAGCGACGTGTCAGAAGATGGCAACCTCGATGTGACTTACATCGTGCGCCTCTACGCAAAGCCTGAAGCAAGCAACACTTCGGCAAGAGCAAGAGCCATCACTCCAATTTTGGCAAAGGAATACTACATCGGTGAAGCCACTATCACAGTGTCGTTCGAAGAAAACACCCCAACCGGACTCTTCGACTTCGTGGCAGAGACCAAAACCCCAGTTCGTGTGCAATACGTGAACATGCTGGGTCAGAAGTCCGACACTCCATTCAGCGGCATGAACGTGGTGATTACCACCTACACCGATGGCTCACACAGCACAGCAAAACGTGCATATTAATCCTTAACGAAATATCCGAATATAAATTAAATAGAACAACTGACTATTTACGTTAAAAGGCAATCCTGTCGTGATGACAGGGTTGCCTTTTCCTATGTATCGCCCAATATCCTATAGGCAGTACACCGATTCAATCGGCTCAGTGGAAAAATACTGGGGGGCACTGAAACAAAAAACATAAAAAACAGCCTTTTAGCGATGCCAGTGCTTCGCACCTGTCGTTAGTGCTGCGGCATGTCTGATTTCAAGCTGGGGCTTGAATCAGCCACACCACACCCCTAACGCCGCCCTCTTACGAGGTCGGTGGCATCGCCAAAAGGATAAAACCACTCGCCTTCGGCGAAAAACCAATATTTAGGAATTTAGATTAACTGAAAGCGCGAATCACAACGTAGGGACATGCCTTCGGCATGTTTCGGTGCAATTTATCAGTGCATTGGAAACATGCCAAAGGCATGTCCCTACGTTATGACGTTATCGTTTTGGTAAATTTGAAGCGACTTTTTACCAAGAATTCATGTTATTATCAGGGGTTTTTCGCCGTGAAACGGCGAGCGGTTTTTATCCTTGGGGCAAAGTGGATAGCCCTCGTAAGAGGGTGGCGGAGGGATTGTGTGGTTGACGGCATGGAAACTCGTTTCCAATGTCGCAAAGCGCACAGTCGCACCGCCAAATGCGAAGCATTCCACGTTGCTCCAAGGCTGTTTTTTATGTTTTTTGTTTTTGATTCCATTGACGATTCGGCAAAATTGCCTATATGGCGAAATTTGAGTAATTTTGTGGCGTAAATTCATAATCACGAAGTTAAACTGATGAAGATAGGACAAGTCGATTTGGGCAATCGCCCCGTGATGTTAGCACCGATGGAAGATGTTACCGACCTCTCTTTCCGACAGATATGCCGCGAACAGGGGGCGGATATGGTATATACTGAATTTGTGTCGGCTGATGCGCTGATTCGCAACATTCAAGCCACCCTGCGCAAACTCAATATTTCCGACGCCGAACGGCCTGCCGCCATTCAAATCTATGGCCGCGAAGTGGAGCCTATGGTGGAGGCTGCGAAGATGTGCGCCGAAGTGAATCCCGATGTCATCGACCTGAATTTCGGTTGTCCTGTGAAGAAAGTGGCAGGCAAGGGTGCTGGCTCTGGCTTGCTCCGCAACGTGCCATTGATGTGCGAAATCACTCGCGCGGTGGTCGATGCCGTGAATGTGCCTGTGACCGCAAAAACCCGCCTCGGTTGGGACTGCAACACCAAGCACATTGTGGAAGTGGCAGAGCAGTTGCAAGATTGCGGTATTCAAGCCCTCACCATCCATGGCCGCACCCGTAGCCAGATGTACACCGGTGAAGCCGACTGGACGCTGATTGGCGAGGTGAAGAACAACCCTCGAATGCACATCCCCATTATCGGCAACGGTGACATCACTTCTGCCCAAAAACTGAAAGAATACTACGACCGCTACGGCGTGGACGGCATAATGGTGGGCAGAGCCTCGATAGGCGCACCATGGATTTTCAAGGAAATGAAGCAGTATATGCTCACTGGCGAAGTGCCACACATCTCCAACAAGGAGAAAATGGCTCTGCTGCGCCGACAAATCAACGAGAGCATCAACCGCATCGACGAGTTCCGTGGCATTCTGCACATTCGTAGGCATTTGGCAGCCACTCCGCTTTTCAAGGGAATACCTAATTTCCGCGAAACTCGCATCGCCATGCTGCAAGCGCGCACTTTTGCCGAACTCAACGACATTTTAAACCATATCGAAGCCACTTATTTAGGCGAATAAAACCAACAAAAAACTAATATGAAGATGATGAAAAAATGTATGACCGCGCTTTTGTGGTGTGTGATGCTGACCGCCGCCCTCCAGGCACAAGCGCAAAGCCACAAGGTGGTGAAGGTGGGCGATTTCACCTCGCTCAAGGTGAGCAACAACATCAACGTGATTTACTGTGCCGACGACGAAAAGGCTGGCACAGCCGAATTTGACGCACACCAAAGCATTGCCAACGTGTTTATCTTCAACAACGACAACAAGGGCAAACTCAATATCCAACTCGCCGACTACAATCTCACTAAAGGCGTGCCCACCGTTACGGTGTATTCGTCGATGCTGCAAGAGGTGATTAACCAGAGCGACAGCACCGTAATCATCAACAATATCCCCGATACGCCATTGTTTAAGGCTAAAACCTGCAACAACGGCACCATCATCATTCACGGACTGAACACCATCACCACCGAACTGAAAGAAGCCACTGGCAAGGGCCATATCCAAGCCGATGGCGTGACTGAGAATTTGGTGTGCAAACTGGTGGGAACGGGCGTAATCAAAGCACTCGACCTCGCTGCGAAAGAAATTTCCTGCACCATGAGCGGCTCCGGCCACATCTACTGCCACAGCACTGGCGGAGAACTGAAACTGAAAGGTTTCGGCAGTGGCAAAGTGCACTACACAGGCACGCCCTCCAAAATAACGGTAAAAAAATTAGGTACTCTCAAAGCCCTCCCATACCAAGGTGGCAAGTGAGTCAACAGGTCAACGAGTCAACGAGTCAACAGGTTAACGAGTCAACAGGTCAACGAGTCAACAGGTTAACGAGATTTCGAGATTTCGTATTTAAGATAAAAACTCTTATAAACAATAAGTATGAATTACAGGAAGATATTTCTTTTTGCCTTGATTTCCGTAGTGGCATTAAACGCTACTGCACAAGACAACGACACTTACGATGAACAAATCACCGTACAACAGAAAAAAGGGGAATTTGAATACTCCGCAGAGACTCAGGGCAGTTTCTCGCACGGAAAAACCCCACTATGGTTGAACGCCAACAAATATGGTCTTTCGTCGCTCGATGAGACCAACGGCTACATCAGAGGAACGCTGCAGAGAGACATCAGCAACGACAAGGAAAAGAAATTAGGTTACGGATTCGGCGTTGACGCCGCCGTGCCATTCAACTATACGAGCAACGTGGTCTTGCAACAGGCATACGTGGAGGGGCGATGGCTATATGGCACACTCTCCATCGGATCGAAGGAAAGGCCGATGAACTTGAAGAACAACAACCTCAGTAGCGGTTCGCAGACATTCGGAATTAACGCTCGCCCCGTACCACAGGTAAGGCTGTCGCTTGAAGACTACTGGAAGGTGCCGCTCACAGGCGGATGGGTGCAGTTGAAAGGTCATGTGGCATACGGAATGATGACCGACGACTCATGGCAGCACAAATTCACCAATAAGCGGAACAGATATGCCGACAATGTGCTCTACCACTCAAAGGCTGGATTCATTAGAATCGGAAGCGAACCGCATAAGCACCCTCTCTCTGTGGAATTGGGGCTGGAGATGGCATCGCAGTTTGGTGGAAAATTGTATATTCCAAACGCAGATGGAACCATGACAGTGATAAACGGAAACACGAGTTTTAAAGGCTTTTGGAACGCATTCCTGCCAGGAGGTAAGGACATCACCGACGGCGAGAACTACAAGAATGCTGAAGGCAACCAGCTGGGCAGCTGGATGATGCGTCTGAACTATGAGAAAGACCAATGGAAGGCTGGATTCTACGTTGACAAATACTTTGAAGACCACTCGGCGATGTTTCTGCTCGACTACAACGGATATGGAAGTGGTGAAGAATGGATGGAGAAAAAGAAGAGTCGATATGTGCTCTACGACTTCAAGGACTGGATGATAGGTTTTGACTTCAACTTAAAAAACGGAACATGGGTGAGAAACATTGTGGTGGAATATCTCTATACCAAATACCAAAGCGGTCCGGTTTACCACGACCACACGACGACAATCCCTGACCATATAGGCGGTGCCGACAATTACTACAACCACGGCATATATCCAGGATGGCAACACTGGGGACAGGTGATGGGAAACCCTCTCTATCGCTCGCCTATCTACAACCAGAACGGTAGCATCTATGTGCAGAACAACCGTTTTGTGGCTTTCCATTTTGGAATTGACGGTTGCCCCACCGACAACACACGCTACCGCGTGCTTGCCTCTTTTCAGGATGGATTGGGAACCTATAGCAACCCTTACACCGACTTGCGCCACAACGTCAGTTTCCTCGTAGAGGGTGAATACAAATTCACCAAGGCCTTGCTTCGCAACTGGAGCGTGAAAGGCGGTTACGCCATGGATTTCGGAGGAATATTGGGCAACAATTATGGCTTCCAACTGACCATTGCTAAAAGGGGTAGCTTCGGCCTGTAGGCACTGAGGCAAATCTTCACTGATAATTTACAAGGAGAACAAAAAACAACGAAAAAAGAAAAGAAATGAGAAAGACAATATGCGGCTTACTCGTAGCCGCCACAACGATACTCGCCACTCTGACGACATTCACATCATGCGACCTTGAGACATCATCAGCTGCCGGCGATTTCAACGGCCTATGGCATCTGATACGTGTAGACACGCTTGCCACTGGCGGAGTGCTCGACCTGAAGAATGAAAAGAGATTCTGGGCGTTCCAAAACAAACTCATGCAGGGTGATGACAAGAGCGGGAACCATGATAAAATTCTGATGCGCTTCAACCAAACAAAAACGATGCTGACGCTCCACACGCCATACCTTTACGACCGCATAAATGGCGACCACCCACTCTCCGAATCTACTCTGCTGAAACCATACGGCATAAACAATATAGAGGAGGTATTCCATGTGATAAAATTGAGGGGAAATAATATGGTATTGCAGTCGGAAACGCTGAAACTGACATTCAAGGGTTTCTAAAGAAGTGAACGGGGCAACAGGTCAACGAGTTTTTGAATTTTCGAGATTTCGAATCTAACCTCTAACGTCTGATTTCTAACTTCTCTCTTGGGGTGTTGTAAAAATTGGGGGTGGGTGCTTGCAATTTTTCTGAATATGGTGTAAATTTGCATAAAGCCTAATTTACATTATCTTTTTTAATTCAGTATTAATGGCAAAATCTAACGGAGCAGGACTCAAAACCGAAATAAAGCAAAAGCAAGTGGCTATCCCCATCACGAATGTGATTTTGGCTCCCTACTTGGAGAAATCGAGCAGGGAGGTGGAGGAAGATGTGCTGAATGAACTGAAAGAAAACCCTCTGCTGGAAAAGAAAAGCGACGAGGCAGAGCCTGTGGTGGCTGTGCACAAGCCTGAAACGGAATACGACAATCCCGACCCCGACAGTGCCCCCTATGATAAGCCCTTGCCGGGCGAACGCCTGTATCACGCCAGCAACCGCAGCGTGAACGATGAGTATTTTGCCCCTATCGCCATTGCCGAGGAATCGCTTGAAGAGCACTTGATGACGCAGGTGAACGAGTTGAACCTCTCGGACGACGATAAGGTGATTGCTGAATACATTGTGGGTAATCTCGACTCCAACGGCTGGCTGGCTCGCTCCACAAGCGGTATTGCCGACGACATCACTTTCGGCGCCGATGTGGAAGTGGAGCGTGAAGATGTGGAGAGGGTGCTGAAACTGGTGCAACGCCTCGACCCTCCTGGCATTGGCGCGCGCACGCTGCGTGAGTGCCTTTTGATTCAGGTGCGCCAGAAGCCCAAAACTCCAGAATCGGCAAAACTCGAAACGCTCATCGACAATTACCTTGAGGAATTGGGATTGAGCCACTACGATAAGGTGTGCAGCCGCATGGGCATCACCCAAGAGGAATTGAAGCACCTGATGGCTGCGCTGCGCAAACTCCACCCCAAGCCGGGCAATGGCTTCTCGTCGGGGTTGAGCGATGTGCGCCGCAATCAGATTATCCCCGAATTTGAGGTGGAAGTGGATGAGGGCAAAATCATGGTGACGATGCCCAACCGTATTCCCGAACTGGAGATTGCTTCCGATCTGTCGGACGACATCGACAAGTTTGCCGCCAAAGACGAGAGCGTGAAGAATTTCTATACCAGTGCCAATCGCTTTATCACCATTTTGAAGCGCAGACAGGAGAAATTGATGGCGGTGATGAAATCTATCATCAAGCACCAGACTGCATTTTTCTTGTCGGGCGACGATAATCGCATCGTGCCGATGAAATACAAGGACATTGAGAAAGACACCGGGCTCGACCAGTCCGTCATTTCGCGCATTTGCGGCGGCGACAAGGGCAAGTATGCGATGACACCGTGGGGCACGTTTAAGTTGAAGGACTTCTTCAGTGGCGCACTTCCATCGGGCGACGGCGGCGAAAACTCCGTAGCCACAAAGGCGGTGAAGAATGCCCTGAAGGAAATCATCGACAGCGAGAATAAAAAGCGTCCGTTGGGCGACGGTGCCATCGAAAAACTGCTGAAGGCGAAAGGCTACGCCGTGGCACGCCGCACCGTGGCTAAATACCGTGTGCAGATGGGCATACCCGACTCGCGCCACCGCAAGGAATTGTGATAACTACCATTCTCTAACAATATACTTTTTCCCAGACAATGAAAGCGAATGATGTGAAATACGGACGAATACTGGTGGGGCTTGCTCGCTTCGCCTCGGCAATGCTCAGTCCGCTTCTGATGCCCACTTATGGTGTGCTGATAGCACTGTGGTGCTCCTATCTGAGTGCCTACGATGTGGGTTTGCGTGTGACTATCCTGCTGGTGGTGCTGGGCATCACTTGCGTGTTGCCGATGTTTTTTATCGCCACTTTGCATCACTTTAAGTTTATCGTCGATAAAAAACTCATCGACCGCAAGGAACGCCTGTGGCCGTTCGTCTTCGCGCTTGTGTGCTACATTGCTGCGGCGTATTACCTCTACAGCCGTGTTCACGCCCCGATGTGGATGGTGATGTTTTGCGCTGGTGGCGCACTCACGGTGCTGGTGTCGGCGGTGGTGAATATGTGGTGGAAAATCAGCGCGCACATGGCTGGCATGGCTGGCATTGTGGCGCTCATCTACAATATGCATGTGCAAATCACCGAGGCGTTTAACCTGCTGTGGGTGATGATTGTGGCGGTGTCGCTGTGTGGCATTTTGGGCTCGGCGCGCATCATTCTCGCACGCCACACCCTTGGGCAAGTGATAGCGGGGGCCATCAACGGTTTCCTGTGCGTGACCTTGCTTATGCAACTTTTTGGATAATTCAACTCAAACATACTATAAATGAAAGCATTAGTAAGCATTATCATGGGCAGCACAAGCGATATGCCTGTGATGGAAAAAGCCTGCAAGTGGCTTAACGATATGGAAATCCCATTTGAAGTGAACGCTCTTTCTGCGCACCGCACCCCCGATGCTGTGGAGAAGTTTGCCCGCGAGGCAAAGGACCGTGGCATCAAGGTGATTATAGCAGGTGCTGGTATGGCGGCTGCATTGCCTGGCGTGATTGCGGCAAGCACCACTTTGCCAGTGATTGGCGTGCCCATCAAGGGTATGCTCGACGGCCTTGACGCTATGTTGAGCATCATTCAAATGCCTCCTGGCATTCCAGTTGCCACTGTGGGTGTGAACGGTGCCATGAACGCCGCTATCCTCGCAGCCGAAATGATGGCGCTCGGCGACGAGAAGATTGCCGAAAAGGTGGCTGCCTACAAGGCCACTCTTGGTGCCAAGATTGAAAAGGCTAATAAGGATTTGGCTGAAGTGAAATATGATTTTAAGGTAAACTAAATGAACGATATATTCAATTACCATCGTCGTGCCACCGTAGATGTGAATGTGGGTGGTGTGATGCTGGGCAGCAAGCATTCGGTGAAGGTGCAGTCGATGACCAACACCAACACCGACGACATTGAGGCGAGTGTGGCTCAGTGCCGCCGCATCGCCGACTGTGGGGGCGACATCGTGCGCCTCACCGCCCAGGGCGTGAAAGAGGCGGAGAACATAGGCAGAATCCGCACCGCATTGCGTGAGCAGGGCTGCAATGTGCCTCTTGTGGCCGACATTCATTTCAATCCCAAGGCTGCGTTTGCCGCTGCGGCAGTGACCGATAAGGTGCGCATCAATCCGGGCAACTTCGTTGACCCTGCGCGCACATTCAAGAGCCTCACCTACACCGACGAGGAATATGAAGCCGAACTGAAGCGCATTCACGATGCGCTGGTGCCATTCATCGACATTTGCCGTGAGCACCACACCGCAGTGCGTCTGGGTGTGAACCACGGTAGCCTGAGCGACCGCATCATGAGCCGCTATGGCAACACCGCCGCCGGCATGGTGGAGAGTGTGATGGAATTTTTGCGCGTGTTTGTGGAGCAGAAGTTCTACGATGTGGTGATTTCGATGAAGGCGTCGAATGTGGTGGTGATGGTGGAGGCTGTGCGCCGCGTGGTGGCGGCCATGGATGCCGAAGATATGCACTTTCCGCTGCATTTGGGCGTTACCGAGGCTGGTTTTGGCGAAGACGGCCGCATCAAGAGCGCCGTGGGCATTGGCTGCCTGATGTCGGAAGGCTTGGGCGACACGATTCGTGTATCGCTTAGCGAAGACCCCGAAGTGGAGGTGCCTGTGGCTCAAAAGTTGGTGCAATACATCACCAGTCGTGCCGGCCATGCCCCCATCGAGGCTGTGCCTTACGAGGGCTACGATGCGCTGTTGCCTGTGCGCCGCAAGTCACTCACCGTGCTCGACAAGATTGGTGGCAAGAAGGTGCCTGCATTGGTGGCATCTTGCTCTCCCGACGATATACAGGGCAAACTGAAGCCTGACTATTATTTTGCCGACGGCGCAATCACCGACGGCACGCACACTTATCCGCTCGTTGCTCTCGCCGATTTCACCCCCGATGCCGCCGCCGCTGCGCAATGGGTGGAGGTGAAGGCTGATGTAGCGAAAGAGCAGTTGCAGGCGTTGAAAGGATTGGCTAACGTGGTGGTAGTGGCTACTGCTGCCAATCAGAACGTGACTGGCAGTCTGCAAGCGTTGCTCCACACCATGGTGAACATGGGCGTGGATTGTCCAGTTGTGGTGCGTGTGAACTATCCCGACACCGACACCGAATGGCTGCAAGTGAAGGCTGGCGCCGACTTGGGCACAATCCTGCTCAACGGATTTGCCGATGGCGTATGGCTCGAAGCCCCCAACTATGAAAGTCAGCAGAAAGTGGTGGAATATGCGTTTGCCATACTGCAAGCCGCGCGTTTGCGTATGTCGAAAACCGAGTTCATCTCATGCCCAAGTTGCGGTCGCACCATGTTCGACTTGCAAACCACCGTGCAGCAGGTGAAGGCAGCCACAAGCCACCTCACACACCTGAAAATTGGTGTGATGGGCTGCGTGGTGAACGGACCGGGTGAAATGGCAGATGCCGACTACGGCTATGTGGGTGCAGCGCGCCACAGCATCAGCCTTTACAAAGGCAAAGAGTGCATAGAGCGCAACGTGCCCGAAACCGAGGCGATTCCTCACCTCGTCGCCCTCATCAAAGCCAACGGCGACTGGATCGACCCCTAATCCCCACCCATAGCCGCAAGATAAACACCCTGATTAATAGTGGAAAAAAACCTATTAATTGGGGAAAGGAACACCGATTTAATCCTATTAAAATCCAATTTACACCGATTTTAAAAGTCAACAGGTCAACGAATCAACAGGTCAACAAGTTTCCGCTAAAGAAACAAGACATCACACGTTCGAACCCTGATTTTTGCTGTAAACAGGATTGAAAATGGATTAAATCGGTGTTTTCGTTTCTGTAATCGGCATACCATTCATTATATCCCATTCACGGCTCTACGAAGAAAAAGTGGCAATATTGCCAAAAATTCTTCGCAACGAAGCCCCCAAACCACCAAAAAAACGTCATCTTAGGAAGAAAAAGTGGCAATATTGCCAAAAATTCTTCCTGAAATAAGGGAAAACCGATAAAAATGGGTATATTTGCGAAGAAAAAGTGGCAATATTGCCAAAAATTCTTCGTGGGATATAGTTATGCAGATACAACGACGGTTTTATTTACAGCAACTCATTGATGGGAAACAAAACGGATTGATTAAAATTGTCACAGGAATTAGGCGTTGTGGCAAGTCGTATCTTCTGTTTAAATTGTTCCGACAGCACCTGTTAGAAAGCGGTGTTGCCGAAAGTCACATCATTCAAATTGCCCTTGATGATATTGAAAGTCAAGATTTGCGTGAGCCACTCTCTCTTTACAGGCATGTGAAAGGCAAAATGACCGACAGCAACCAGTATTACATACTGCTTGATGAGGTGCAACTCGTTCCCCGCTTTGAAGAGGTCCTTAACAGCCTTCTACGCATTGATAATGCAGATGTATATGTCACAGGCAGTAATTCAAAATTCCTGTCAAGCGATATTGTTACCGAATTTCGAGGTCGTGGCGATGAAATCCGCCTTTATCCTCTTTCCTTGTCGGAATACTGTGAGGGCGCAGGGCAATCACCCACTGAGGCATGGAATGACTATTATACTTACGGTGGTCTGCCACACGTGTTATCGCTCGAAACGGAAAAGAAGAAACTCGACTATCTAAGTAATCTTTTTGATAGTGTGTATCTGATTGACATTATTGAGCGAAACCATATCAAAAACGAAGCAGAATTTGCTGAACTGGTTCACATTATCGCTTCTGGAATAGGAGCACCAACTAATCCAACGAAATTGTCGAACACATTTAAGAGCGTGAAAAAGGTGGCAATCAATTCCACCACCATCGACCGCTACCTCGGCTATATGGAAGATGCTTTCTTGATAGAAAAGGCTGATAGGTTTGATGTGAAAGGAAAGAGGTATATAGGTTCGCTTTCCAAGTATTATTTTTGCGACCTTGGTCTCCGTAATGCCATTTTAGGACTACGTCAACAGGAAGAAACCCATATTATGGAAAATATCATCTACAATGAGTTGCGTCGCCGAGGCTGTAAAGTGGATGTGGGAATGGTAGAGCAACGTTTTGTGGATGGTGAAGGCAAATGGCAACGCAAACAACTTGAGGTGGACTTTGTGGTGAATGAAGGCAACCAAAAATACTATATCCAATCGGCATTGGCGTTGCCCGATAAGGAAAAGCGCGCACAAGAAATGGCATCATTACTTAAAATCAACGATTCGTTTAAAAAAATAATCGTTGTGAAGGACAATATCAATCCATGGCGTGACGAGAACGGCATATTAACGATGGGATTAGTTGATTTCTTGATGGATATCAACAGCCTTAATAAATAAATCCACATTAGTGGGCGTTTACGTAGGCTAAAAAACACAGATTTAATCCTTTTAGTCTATTTTTTAGGTGTAAATAGGATTGAATGGATTAAATCGGCTTTCGTTTCTTGTTATCGGAGCACTCTGAGCACTCTGAGCACTCTGAACTATCGGAACTATCGTATTAACTTCTTCAACTTCTTAACTCCTTAACTTCTAAAATCTAAAATCTAACTTCTAATTTCTTCCATCTTATTTGTTGTTTTGGTGAAAATGAGTAACTTTGCTTAAAATAATTGACTATGAGCGAGAATCTTCAGTACTGGATCAATCAGAATGGCACCCAAAGCGGACCACACACCATCGAACAACTGGAATCTATGGCGCTTGACAAGGCGCACACCTACGTTTGGCACAAAGGTATGGACGGATGGAAGCGAATCGACAAAATCCCCGAATTGGCACACCTGACCGCTGCGCCAGAGCCTGCCGCGCCACAAGAAAGTGCAGTAGAGCCGATTGAAGCCGATGCCATTACTGAAGAGCCGCACGAAGCCCTTGCCGAAGAAGAGGCGACTGCTCCTGTGCCACCCGAATACGTGGAGCCAGAGGTGCAAGTGCCGCCATTTGTGCCACAAATGCCCCCTCAAATGCAGCAAATGCAAGCCCCTGCGCCCGAATGTCCGCCCACCAACCTCGTGGCAGCCATCGTGTGCGCCGTGTTGTGCTGCACGCCATTGTCAGTGGTGGCGATAGTGCTGGCAGTGATGACCAAAAACAAATATAGTGCTGGCGAGTACGCGAAAGCCAAAAAATACAGCGAATGGGGAGCGTGGCTCTGCATACTCTCGGTGGTGCTCTCCATTCTGTTTATGCCATTCTCCATGCTTATGCTGTAGGCCATGCGAATGCCCATCAACAAGAAAATCACAATCATTGTCATCGCAGTGGCGCTGGCAGTAATGGCGGTGGTGTATTTCGTGTTCGACCCCACCACCACACGCCTCTTTCCCAAGTGCGCATTCTTTGCCCTCACAGGTTTTAAATGCCCCGGATGTGGGTCGCAACGCGCCATCCACGCCCTGCTCCACGCCGACGTGTTGGCAGCCATTCGCTACAACGCCCTGCTCGTGTTCAGTCTCCCGTTCATCGCTCTGCTCCTGACCAACCGCTATTGGCGCGGCCACTTCCCACGCTTCTACTCGCGCCTCAACTCCACCATCGTCACCGTCATCGCCGCCATCATCGTGGTCCTCTGGTGGATTCTCCGCAACCTCCTCAACCTCTAATCCCCACTTCCACCACAGCTCCCACTTATTCTGTTTAGGCTCACACAGAATCAACAGATTCAACAAAATTAATTTGTGAAAATTTATGGCAGATTTATCCTCCTCTCCCAATCCGCTATCTCTCAAATACTCCATACGCTAAAGAGAAACAAACACAATTGTTAATAACATTTTGGTGACACAGCGTTTCAATCCACACGCCCCGTGTGGGGCGTGACTGAGCGTCGTTTCAGGGCGTTCAAGCTGAATCTTGTTTCAATCCACACGCCCGTGTGGGGCGTGACTGTGAAAGGCGCACCGTCTGTTTTCTCTTCGAGGTTTCAATCCACACGCCCGTGTGGGGCGTGACAACCGCAACCGTCAAAAGCGGATAACGAAGATTAGTTTCAATCCACACGCCCGTGTGGGGCGTGACCAAGTTTCAAAGCCATAGATTACCAAAATTTTTGTTTCAATCCACACGCCCGTGTGGGGCGTGACGTGACTTCACTCCGTTGAATCTGTGCCAAGTGATGGCGGTTTCAATCCACACGCCCGTGTGGGGCGTGACTGTGTTTTCGTAATGCACCCACGCCCCGGCACAAAATGTTTCAATCCACACGCCCGTGTGGGGCGTGACAGAGCCTTGTAGTTGTGATATAAGACGGTTGGTCGTTTCAATCCACACGCCCGTGTGGGGCGTGACGTCATTATCGTTGACATCTTCAGGACACCACTTGATAGTTTCAATCCACACGCCCGTGTGGGGCGTGACCATCTGTCGATATATTAGTGTCTGTGTCTATGTAGTTTCAATCCACACGCCCGTGTGGGGCGTGACGCCATCTTCCTAAAATTGAAGAGCGCAATCTCGGAGTTTCAATCCACACGCCCGTGTGGGGCGTGACCTATTTATCGAGTGGTTGAAGTTCGCTTTTTCTTTGTTTCAATCCACACGCCCGTGTGGGGCGTGACACTAATTTGGCTATCCGTTATGTATCGTGTGTTATGTTTCAATCCACACGCCCGTGTGGGGCGTGACCAACCTATCACCTACATCATACTTGCAGCAGGAGTTTCAATCCACACGCCCGTGTGGGGCGTGACACGCTTTGCACAGGATAAAAGCACTACCGAAATGTTTCAATCCACACGCCCGTGTGGGGCGTGACTATGGCGTACGTAACTCCCGAAACCATTTACAAGTTTCAATCCACACGCCCGTGTGGGGCGTGACTCCAACTTTCCCCGATAGTTCGTATATTAAGGATGTTTCAATCCACACGCCCGTGTGGGGCGTGACTTATGATATTCCATATCAAGTTATTACATCTCGTGTTTCAATCCACACGCCCGTGTGGGGCGTGACTTCCAACATTCCCCGATAGTTCGTATATTAAGGATGTTTCAATCCACACGCCCGTGTGGGGCGTGACAAGTCAAAATTACTTATATCTAAACTGGTAATAGTTTCAATCCACACGCCCGTGTGGGGCGTGACATGAGCGCGGCGTAAGCGTTAGCCACACCTATCTGTTTCAATCCACACGCCCGTGTGGGGCGTGACCAACAGCGAAATCGGCACTCGCTTCACGATTCAAGTTTCAATCCACACGCCCGTGTGGGGCGTGACCTCGCTAATGACACAGAAGCGACAATTAACTTCCTTGTTTCAATCCACACGCCCGTGTGGGGCGTGACTTCTCATAAGTATGGTGTTACTACCCGTAAGCATGTTTCAATCCACACGCCCGTGTGGGGCGTGACACTGTGCCGTGGCTGCCGTAGTGGTAGTTACCTGTGTTTCAATCCACACGCCCGTGTGGGGCGTGACTGTTAATCACTTCGCCTGTTAATTCCATTTCACCGTTTCAATCCACACGCCCGTGTGGGGCGTGACTCGTAGTCGTTCATGCGGTCGTGGCGGCGGTTGTTGTTTCAATCCACACGCCCGTGTGGGGCGTGACGACGGTGCGGCCCTCAACATGTAAAAAGCAATTGTTTCAATCCACACGCCCGTGTGGGGCGTGACTATTTCCTCGATGCCCTTGTGCGGTATGTCGAGCAGGTTTCAATCCACACGCCCGTGTGGGGCGTGACATATATAAATATATAAATCAATCGAAAAAGTTATGTTTCAATCCACACGCCCGTGTGGGGCGTGACTGGATAGCGACGAGCCATTCTGCGAGTGCCTGTGTGTTTCAATCCACACGCCCGTGTGGGGCGTGACCTCGCTAATGACACAGAAGCGACAATTAACTTCCTTGTTTCAATCCACACGCCCGTGTGGGGCGTGACGGTTGTGGGGATTGAAGTCGTAGTATTCATTCTTGTTTCAATCCACACGCCCGTGTGGGGCGTGACCTCCTGTTTCTCCGAGTAGTCGTCAAGTGCTCTGTTTCAATCCACACGCCCGTGTGGGGCGTGACGACCTCCCACTTGGCGATGTCGCGAGGTATCGCCCCGTTTCAATCCACACGCCCGTGTGGGGCGTGACAAAAATTGAGGTACTAACATCATCGGCTTTTAGGTTTCAATCCACACGCCCGTGTGGGGCGTGACTTTAAAAAGGTTGCTTTCTTTACTTTTGCTAATGTTTCAATCCACACGCCCGTGTGGGGCGTGACCTTTGTCCGTTTTGCTTCGGTTATATCGCCTATTTTGTTTCAATCCACACGCCCGTGTGGGGCGT
>SAMEA104315433__coassemble_222_pt1 | contig 30448 bp, 30 predicted proteins | sample SAMEA104315433__metabat2_low_PE_009 | metagenome-assembled genome bin SAMEA104315433 (sample SAMEA104315433) | gut metagenome | biome: Monkey gut; feature: monkey-associated habitat; material: faeces | place: China | collected 2013
CGGTGGCATCGCCAAAAGGATAAAAACCGCTCGCCTTCGGCGAAAAACCAATCTTTAGAAATTAGATTAACCGAAAGTACGAATAAAAATCGCATCATAACGTAGGGACATGCCTTTGGCGAGAGCACTGAAAAAGTCCAGTTTTTTAAAGACCAAAACGAAAAATGCTTACGATTTATAACTTTTCTTTCCACAAATCGCCTCAATAAGGCTATGATAGGCAGAAAAAGAAGGGTAAAACGGCTATTTCTCCGTTATTAACTTTCAATCTGAAAGTTGTTTTTACTTTTTCAGTGCTCTCGCCTTTGGCATGTTTCGCAGCAATCGACAAATGTTTTAACGTCTTGGAAACATGCCAAAGGCATGTCCCTACGCTATGGCGTTATCGTTTTGGGAGATTTAACATAGCCTCCTAACAATAAATCACAATTTTCAGGGGTTTTTCGCCATGAAACGGCGAGAGGTTTTTATCCTTGGGGCAATGTGGTGAGCCCTCGTGAGAGGGTGGCGGAGGGATTGTGTGGTTGGCGGCATGGAAACTCGTTTCCAATGACGCAAAGCGCACAGTCGCACCGCAAATGCGAAGCATTCCACATTGCCCCAAGGCTGTTTTTTATGTTTTTGTTTTTTATTCCATTGACGATTCGGTAACATTCCATAATTTATCCCCAGGAATGTTCCACTGAACCGTTACTTTTTGGTGTAGGTTTTGCAGAATGGTTTGATGGCGCAGTTGAGGCAGTCGGGCTTTTGGGCTTTGCACACATAGCGGCCGTGTAGTAGAATCCAGTGGTGCGCCTTCCATTGCTTGTCTTCAGGAATGTGTTTTGCGAGCGACTTTTCCACCTCTAAAGGTGTTTTGCCGTTGCTGAGCCCGATGCGGTTAGCCACACGGAACACATGCGTATCTACGGCGATAGCGGCTTTTCCGAACGCTTGTCCGAGCATCACGTTGGCGGTTTTACGCCCCACGCCGGGGAGTCGGGTCATTTCTGCCATTGTATTCGGAATCTCACCGCCAAACTCATTGACGAGCATTCTCGACATGTCCAGTAGGTGCTGGGCTTTGCTGTTGGGGTACGACACGCTTTTCACGAGTGGGAAAATGTCGTCGAACGATGCTTTTGCCATGGTTTCAGCCGTTGGGTATGCCGCAAATAGGGCAGGGGTCACCATGTTGATGCGCTTGTCGGTGCATTGAGCCGAAAGCATCACCGCCACCAGCAGTTCAAAATTGTTGCTGTAGTTGAGTTCTGTGCCAGGATTCGGGTTTTGTTCCTGCCAGTATGCCAAGCAGCCTTCATATCGTTCCTTTAGCGTCATTTCCTTAGATATGGTTTAAATGAAAAATGATGCAACTAATGTGCATCATTTCTCTGTATTGTTTGTTGTGAGCTGTCTGGATCCGAAAAGATAGTTCCCGACAGTTGTTAACCTCTATAAATTAGTGAGCAGCCTCAAATTCGTCGAGGAAGCGAACATCGTTTTCGCTAAACATGCGCAAGTCTTTCACCATATATTTCAAGTTGGTGATGCGCTCGATACCCAAACCGAATGCGTAGCCAGTATACACGCTACTGTCGATGCCGCTTGATTCGAGCACGTTAGGGTCAACCATGCCACAGCCGAGAATTTCCACCCATCCAGTGTGCTTACAGAAACCGCAACCTTCGCCACCACAAAGCATACATGATACGTCCATTTCGGCACTTGGCTCAGTGAATGGGAAGTAGCTTGGACGAAGACGGATTTTTGTGTCGGCACCGAAAAGTTCTTGTGCAAAGTTGAGGAGCACTTGCTTCAAGTCGGCAAAGCTCACATTCTTGTCGATGTACAATCCTTCAATCTGGTGGAAGAAGCAGTGTGCGCGTGCGGTAATTGCCTCGTTGCGATACACACGGCCTGGGCAGATGATGCGAATAGGTGGTTGCTTCTTTTCCATTGCGCGAACCTGCACAGAGCTGGTGTGGCTACGCAAAATGATGTTGCGCTTCACGTCTTTCTCGTCAGCGTTGATGAAGAATGTGTCTTGCATATCGCGTGCAGGGTGGTCGGCGGCAAAGTTGAGCGCACTGAACACGTGCCAGTCGTCTTCCACTTCTGGACCATCAGCCAATGTGAAGCCGAGGCGTGCGAAGATATCAATGATTTCTTTGCGAACGAGAGAAATAGGGTGGCGTGTGCCAAGCTTTTCTGGCATGGCAGGACGTGTGATATCTATCTTGTTGGCTTCTTTTGCTTGAGCTTTGAAACCTTCGCGAAGTTCGTTCAACTTATCAGTTGCGAGGTTCTTGAGTTCGTTTAATTTCTGGCCAAATTCCTTCTTTTGATCAGCTGGCACATTACGAAATTCGTTGAACAGGGCGGTCACTTCGCCCTTTTTGCTGAGATATTTGATTCTCAATGCTTCAAGTGCTTCTTCGTTGGCTGCTTGAAGTGCGTTGATTTGCTCTTTTAAAGCTTCAATTCTTTCGAGTAACATATATATTATTATAGTTTTCAACGCAAAATTACAAAAAATCCCTTAATCCGAAAAACTTTTGATAGTCTAATCCCCCACAGCTTATCAAAATTCAATATCTTTGCATTAATTATGCGTACAGATTATTCACAGCAATTCGAAAAGCGAGTTAAAGATTTTATCGTGCAGCAACACCTCATGAGTGGTGCTCGGCCTGTGTTAGTGACACTTAGTGGCGGTGCCGATTCTGTGGCACTTCTGCGTGTGCTGCTGGCCTTGGGCTACGACTGTAAGGCAGCGCACTGCAATTTCCATCTCCGTGGCGATGAGTCGAATCGCGATGAGGCTTTTGTGCGTGAGTTGTGCGCTCACTTGAATGTGCCGCTTTTTGTGAAAGACTTCGATGTGCCGGCGTATATGAGGAGCAAGGGTGTTTCGCTTGAAATGGCTTGCCGCGATTTGCGCTACGCATGGTTTAAGGTGCTGCTTCGCGAGCAGGATTGCGGAGTGATTGCTGTGGCACATCATCAGAACGATAATGTGGAAACCTTTTTCATCAACGCCTTGAGAGGGTCGGGAATTGGTGGACTGTCGGGCATCGCTCCAAAAAACGATGCTGTGGTGAGGCCATTACTATGTGTGACGAGGGGTGAAGTGCTTGAATATCTTGAAGATAACACCCAATGTTATGTGACAGACTCCACTAATCAGAAAAATGATGTGATGCGAAATAAGTTGAGAAACATCATTTTACCCACCATTGAGCAACATTTTCCTGGTGCTGCCGCACAACTGGGCAAAACGGTGCAGCTGGTGCGCTCGTGCGCTTCGCTTTATGATGAACTGATTGAGCAAGCAAGGGCAGAAATCTGTGAACAGAAAGATGATGTGGTGCTGGTGGATTGTGCCCGCTTGTTACGGTTTACAAATGCTAATACTTTACTTTTCGAAATTCTAAAACCCTACGGCTTCAATTATGCGCAATGCACCGATATTTTGAAGGCATTTGGCTGTGAACACGGAGTTGGCAAACACTTCTATTCCTCAACCTTTACTTTAACTATATTACGCAGTAAATTTGAAGTTTTTGTCAATAAAGTAAAACTTGAATGTGCGTACGGCATTAATTTGTGCGACAATTATATATCGCAGCCAATAAAAATGGAAGTGAAAAAAGTTTTGCGTACGCAATACGATTTAAAATCCTGTAATGGTAAAGATGTAATTGCACTTTCATGTGATGTGGAAAATGCCAAAAATGTAGCGGTTCGCCATTGGAAAAATGGCGATAGATTTCGCCCATTCGGCATGAAAGGCAGCAAGCTTTTAAGCGACTTGTTTACAGACCTAAAATTGAGTGAGCGAGAAAAGCAGGAAGTGTGGGTGATGGAGGCTGATGGTGATATTATTTGGGTGATTGGCCACCGTGCATCTGCCTTGTATAAAGTTGGGGCTGACGATGATGCCTATTTTGTGGTATCGTTGTGCAAATAGCGCAGCACTCTGTTGAGGCTTGCTTCGCCTTTCAACAGCACTTTTTTGTCGGAATCAAGCAAATAAAATAGTGGGAGAGTGGGGAGCGAATACGTTTCGTTTTGCTCTATGTCCTGGTTTTTGTTCCAGCCATTTATGATGTAGGTGGGGAAGTTGGTGCTTTTCCATGCCTGCTCATTGTCAAGCGTGTAGATGCCCACAATTTCAAGGCGTTTTTCCGCCACCTTATTTTGTAATGTGGTGCAGGTGTCGAGCCTGTGTTTCACCTTTTCGCACGATTCGCAGTCGGGGTCGTTGAAATAGATGAGTGTGAGCGGCGCAGTGCTGTCGTAGATGTGGTGCGCGCTGCCATCTGTGGTTACATATTCTATATCAGCAGCTTGTGTGCCTATCTGATTCTTCAAAGCATCGGCGAGCAGCAGTTTCGGGCGCATTTTGTCGGCTTCCGACAATAGTTCGCTATCGCACACAGCCCTCAGCACTTCCACATATTTCGCTTCGTCGTGCGCTGTGCTCAGCGGATTGCCGAATGTGTCTTCAGCTTGTTCGAGTGCTAACAGCACCGCTTTTCTGTCGGTGAAGGCACACACTTGCGCGTGGCTATTTGCTATGCAAAAAGCCGCAATAATGGCGAATATGTGGCGCTTATTCATGAAATAACTGCGTTTATCTTGCAAATATAGGCAGAAAACGAGTAATTTTGTATTGTTAAAGCATTAAATAAATGAAAAAGATTGCAAAAACCAATGTCGCAAGGCTTCTCGATCAGGCGAAAATTTCATACTCGCTTGTGCCATACATTGTGGACGAGAACGACCTTAGCGCAGGACATATTGCGGAGCAACTTGGTGAAGACATTGAGCAAGTGTTTAAAACTTTGGTGCTGCGTGGCGATAAAACTGGGCATTTCGTGTGCGTGGTGCCTGGTGAAGATGAGGTGGACTTGAAGAAAGCTGCAAAAATTTCGGGCAACAAGAAAGCAGATTTGATTCCGATGAAGGAATTGCTGCCCACCACTGGCTATATTCGTGGCGGTTGTTCGCCAATCGGTATGAAAAAGCCTTTCCCTACCTATTTCCACGAAACTTGCATTTTGTTCGACTACATTTACGTGAGTGCTGGCGTGCGTGGTTTACAACTGAAAATCAATCCCGACGACCTTGTGAAATATGTGGGTGCAACTGTGTGCGACTTGGTTTCGGATAAATAATAAAGCTTGAGTGAAAATGCGAAATACATTCGGTAATATATTGACGGTCACTACTTTCGGTGAATCGCACGGTGTGGCGATTGGTGGCGTGATTGATGGTTTCCCTGCTGGTGTGAAAATTGATTACGATTTCATTCAGCGTCAGGTGTCACGTCGCCGTCCGGGGCAGTCGGCTATCACCACTTCACGCAATGAGGCTGATGAGGTGGAGATTCTTTCGGGCGTGTTCGAGGGTGTGAGTTTGGGCACTCCTATCGGCTTTATGATTAGAAACACGAACCAACATTCGTCAGACTATAGCGACATTGCCAAGTGCTACCGTCCGTCACATGCCGATTTCACTTATCAAACCAAGTATGGCATTCGCGACTATCGTGGCGGCGGACGCTCGTCGGCGCGCGAAACTGCCGCTCGTGTGGTGGCTGGCGCCTTTGCCATGCAAGCGTTGGAGCAACTGGGGATTGAGGTGACGGCTTACACTTCACAAGTGGCTTCAATAGCCGTGGATTCGTCCTATCAGTCGCTCGATTTGTCGGCTATCGACAACAATGCAGTGCGATGCCCCGACCAAGAAAAGGCCGCTGAAATGATTGCCGCCATCACCGATGCCAAGGCGAAAGGCGATACGCTTGGTGGCGTGGTGTCGTGTGTGATTAAGGGTGTGCCCGCTGGTTTGGGCGAACCTGTTTTCTCGCGCCTCAATGCGCAGCTGTCGATGGCTATGATGTCGATAAATGCGGCTAAGGGCGTGGAGTTTGGCTTAGGATTTGATTTTGTAAATCATCGTGGTAGCGAGGTGATTGACAGCTTCGTGAGTGATGGCGAAAAAGTGCGCACTACCTCCAACTATTCGGGTGGCATACAGGGTGGTATTAGCAATGGTGAGGACATTTACTTTAATGTGGCGTTTAAGCCTGTGGCTACGCTTCTGCAAGATGTTCCCACTATCGACGTTCATGGAAATGCCACCGTGTTGCACGCTAACGGCCGTCACGATCCATGCGTGGTGCCAAGGGCTGTGCCCATTGTCGAGGCGATGGCGGCGTTGGTGATTTTGGACAACTATTTGCTAAATCGTACCGCCAAGATTTGAAACAGCCTAAACTATATCGCACTTATTCCGATTTTTTGAATGAGCATTTCGCCTTTCGGGTGCAGAAATTGCCCATCGATGCAGGATTCACTTGCCCTAATCGCGACGGCACTAAAGGGATGGGTGGCTGTATTTATTGCAACAACCTGTCGTTCAACACCTCTTACTGTAATTCGGCCTTGAGCGTGACGGAGCAACTGGAGCGTGGAAAGCGGTTTTTCTTTGGGAAATATGAGGGCATGAAGTTTCTCGCATATTTTCAGTCGCACACTGGCACACACGCCTCGTTGGAGCGGCTCAAGGCACTGTATGCCGAGGCTGTTGCCGTTGATGATGTGGTGGGGATTGTGATTGCCACGCGCCCCGATTGCGTGTCGAAAGAACTGCTGTACTATTTGCGAGAACTTCAGCAGCGTTGTTTTGTGATGCTTGAATATGGCGTGGAAACACTCCACGATAGCACCCTCCAGTTCATCAACCGCTGTCACGACGCTGCCACTTCTGTGTCAGCCATCAAGCTTACGCACGAATATGGCATACCGCAATGCGCCCACTTGATACTCGGCTTGCCGGGCGAATCGCAGCACGATATGCTCCATACTGTCGATGTAATATCATCATTGCCAGTAGATGTGGTGAAATTTCACCAGCTGCAAGTGGTGAAAGGCACGGCACTTGAAAAAATACTCAATTCTGGACAAATTGACGACTTCCGATGCTTCACTTTAGATGAATATTTGGCGCTGTGTGCCGAAGTGGTGAAGCGGTTGTCGCCAAAAATCGCCATTGAGCGATTCGTTTCGGAGTCGCCAGCCGACATGCTCATCAGCCCGAAATGGGGCATCAAGCCCGATAAATTCAAGTCGATGCTTGAAAAATACCTCATTCAGCATCATATTTCTCAGCAAAATTCATGAAAAACGCAAAAAAATCGCCCAATAAGTGTTGGAAATTCATTTTCATTTCTTAAATTTGCAAAAGTAATAAGGGGTATTAGCTCATCTGGTAGAGCGCAACACTGGCAGTGTTGAGGTAAGCGGTTCGAGTCCGCTATACTCCACAACAAAAAAAACGCGACCTTGATTGGATCGCGTTTTTTTGTCATATATGTTCCGTAAGTATTAACGCTCGATAGCTTCTTTGATGCAATCTACGATGTAGCGAACATCATCGTCGGTCACGCAAGGTCCAGTAGGCAGGCACATACCTATTTTGAAAATGGCTTCGCTCACACCGTTGGTGTAGGCTGGTGCGTTTTGGTAAATAGGCTGCTTGTGCATAGGTTTCCATACAGGGCGTGCTTCAATCAGTGCTTTGTCAAGCCAAATGCGCATCGCTTCCACATTCCTGTTAGGCTGACACTCGGTGGTGATGGGCTTGGCGATATGCACCACGCCGCCAGCACCGCCCACTGCGCCTGTAACGGTTTTGCTGTAGACGTTCTCTTCCCCTTTCACACGCAATTCTGGATCGATGGTAATGGCAGTCAGCCAGAAGTTGGAATCGTATTTCCCGCAGGTTGGCTGGGTGTGCACGTGTATCCCCTCCACATCCTTCAGCAGTTCCTCATACAGTGCCTGAGCGTGACGGTGGTGAGCCAAATGCTTGTCAGCAACCGTCATCTGCCCACGGCCTATGCCAGCGCAAATATTGCTCATGCGGTAGTTGAACCCAATCTTCTCGTGCTGATAGTAGGGATAACTCTCGCGATACTGTGTGGCATACATCATAATCTCACGCCATTGCTCATCGCTGTTCGTGATCATAGCACCGCCGCCGCTGGTGGTAATCATCTTATTGCCATTAAACGACAATATGCCCAAGTGACCGAATGTGCCGAGCATTTGCCCTTTATATTTCGATCCAAATCCTTCAGCCGCGTCTTCAATTACAGGTATCTCGTATCGATTGGCAATCTCCATGATGCGGTCGCAATCGTAGGGCATACCGTACAGTGCCACTGGAACAATCGCCTTTGGCTTACGCCCGGTTTTCGCAATTCTGTCCACAATTGCCTTTTCAAGCAAATCTGGGTCCATATTCCAAGTGTCGGGCTCCGAATCCACAAAAACAGGAGTGGCGCCTAAATATGTGATAGGGTGTGATGAGGCGCAAAAGGTGAACGATTGGACAATCACCTCGTCGCCAGCCTCAACGCCACACTCCACCAATGCGAGGTGAACGGCAGCCGTGCCAGAGGCAAGTGCCACAATACGCTTGTTTTCACCAATAAACTCCTCAAGAGCCTTTTCAAACCCATCGACATTCGGCCCCAAAGGCACAACCCAATTGGTATCAAAAGCCTCTTTCACATATTTCTGCTCCATGCCCTCCTCCGACATGTGCGCCAAACACAAATAAATTCTTTTCCTTTCCTTCATCGTGAATACTTATTTAGGAGTTTTTCTGATTTTTAATGTTTTAGCTGGAGAACCTGTCGCAACTCCTCCATCAGGAATATCTTTTTTCACTACGCTTCCAGCTGCGACAACACACCATTTGCCAATTTTCACCCCTTGAATAACTGTGGTTCCTGCGCAAATCCAGGACCCTTCTCCTATGTGTACATTGCCGCACAGAGTTACATGTGGGGATATATGAGCATAGTCGTCAATCACACATTCGTGATCTACTGATGCGCCTGTATTGATTATCACATGTTTCCCGATTTTTGCTTCAGCATTAATAATGGCACCAGCCATTACTACAGAGCCGCTATCGATTGTTGCGCTTTTACTTACAACTGCGCATTGGTGTATTGCTTTACCAAAACTCGTGTTAAGTTTTTCCGCAATGGTCTTTCGCGTAAAATTGTCGCCAATGCTTACTATAACAGGGGATACATTTCTGGAGTTGTGTAGAACTGGCAAGTTGTAAAACTCCTGAATATTGGGGTTGTCGTCAATAAACCCACTTACTTTTTCATTGTTTGATTCAATAATTTCTTTGATCACTTTCGCATGACCACTTGCACCGTATAAATACATTAGTTGTTTCCTTTGAAAGGCTCCATTGTGGCACTCCCTTTTTGTGAAATACCTTTACGATTGAGCACAGTATTTATTGTTGTTATAATTATTTTTATGTCGGTTAGAAATGAGCAGTTTTCCACATACCAAACGTCGAGTTTGAATTTTTCCTGCCATGATATTTCGTTTCTGCCATGACACTGTGCCCAACCAGTTATTCCTGGTCGCACATTATGTCGTTTGGCCTGTTCTTCATTATATAGAGGAAGATACTCAGTAAGTAATGGTCGTGGTCCGATGAGCGCCATGTCTCCTTTTAGCACGTTGATGAGCTGGGGTAGCTCGTCGATAGAGGTAGAGCGCACAAATTTGCCAACTTTTGTCAAACGCACATTATCAGGCAAAAGATTGCCATCGTCATCACGTTCATCAGTCATGGTCTTGAATTTTACAATTTTGAAAATTTTTCCATGCAATCCCGGACGATCTTGCAAGAAAAATACGCCAGCACCTTTGTTGGCAAAATGTAGCCAAATGCTAACAATCAGTAGTATTGGAGAAATACATACTAATGCTATTAGCGCTATCCAAAAATCTAAAAAACGCTTAATTCCGTTTCGATACATTGTGTAATAATTCGTTGTAGCGGTTGAGCGTGGCTTGCCATACTGAGTGTTGTTCAAATCTTGAACTAACAAAATTACGGCTTTTTCCAGACATTTCTACTACTTTATCAGAGTTTTTTATATAATAATTCATTGCATCAATCAGCTCCTTTGTGTTCTTCTTGTGGATTATCGTTCCGTTTTCACCATTAACGATGGCTTCGGTAGCACCATTTACGTCACTTGTGATGACAGGTACCCCCATTGCTCCTGCTTGTAGTATTACATTTGGAAAACCCTCTCGGTAGCTGGGAAACACCATTGCGTCTGCCTTCATTAAGAATGGGCGAATATCGCTTTGAAATCCAGTCATTACCACATCTGGGCTGTGTTTGAAAAAGTTCAAGTCTTCTTCTGAAATTGGATCGCCATTTTCTAGTGGTCCAACCATTATCAATCTACACATCCCTGATAAAGCTCGCATTGCCTCTGCCAGCTCATGTATGCCTTTGTCTTTGACAATTCGGCCAATAAAAATGAATGTGAATATGTCGTTTTTCGCCTTTGTATATTTATTGGGATTAAAAAACTCTAAATCTATACCATTCACATTACCATTGTGAATCTTTTTTAGAGGCTTTCTTGTGATGTTTTCTCTGCGAAGGGTCGCTGCCACACCATCACCTTCTGGAATTACATCTGTAGCAAGGAAGCAGGTGATTCGTTCCATGCTTTTAAGAATAAAGCGAAACAAGCCTTTTGTTGTTTCAAAGCGTAGCCCAGTCACAGTGTAGATACGGATGGGTACTCTGCATAGCCATGCTGCAACCATGCCAAGCAAACTTCCTTTTGGCGTATTAGCGTGAACAATATCTGGTTTCTCAGCAGCGATCACTTTTTTCAATGTCCAAAGCGATTTCCAGTCTTGCTTCAGGTTGATTTTGCGTGACATTTTCACATCAATAGCACGGATGCCTTCACGTTCTGCCATTTTTTTGAGAACACCAGTGTTTGTTGCTACCCCCACTACCTCAAAATACTCGTTTAGAAATTTGAGTTGTCCTTTTAAAAGCGTATTAAGGCTAATATCTGCCGTGGTTACCCGTATGATTTTCTTTTTATTCATTAGTGATTTCTTGATAAATGGCATTATAGCCTGCTGCCATTTTTGATATGTCGTAATATTTAGCCCTTGCTTGGCATCGTGCCGCTACTGCTTTATATTTCTCTGGGTTTTCGCAAAGGGAGCGAATGGCAGAGGCAAGTGCTATATGGTCGCCATCAGGGAACAAAACTCCTGCTCCATTCACCATTTCATGAAGTCCGTCGACATCGCTTGCGATGAATGGTCGTCCACTCGCCATTCCTTCGATGCTTGATAGCGAAAGACCTTCCCAATGCGAACTGAGCACCACTATATCGGTACTGTTGAGAATGTCTGGTATGTCAGTGCGAATGCCAAGAAATTCCACATTTTTTCCTTCTGCCAATTTCTCAAGAATTGGTCGGCGTGGACCGTCGCCCACTATCTGAAGCGTGTAATTGTCTGGCAGTTCTGCCATGGCACGAATAAGTGTGTCTTGGTCTTTCTGTTCACGAAAAGCCGCAATCATTGTGATAATGAAGTTCTGCCTATTCGTTATTTCATTGATTGGCTTCAGAAAATTTGCAGTATTAACGCCATTGTATATAGTGATGATTTTCTTTTTCTTCCCTATGTGAGCCTCAAGATTTTGTTTTGTTTGGTCGGCTATACAAATAATCTTCTCATATCGGGAATACATCCACTTGTCTGCCATTTTTAAATACCACTTTCCTCGACGGCGGTTGTTTGCATTGTGCTCTGTGGTTACAAGTTTTGCTCCACTAAAAGTAAGACATTTGGCTATGGGAACGAAAAGTTGACATGCAGTGTTGTGGGTGTGAATCACGTCGTAATGGCGAATAAAGCGGCAGAGTCTAAAAATATGTTTGGGACTATACACACTTTCGCCAATCGCCAGCGAGTGAATTTTAATTCCCATCGCCTCTGCTTGCTCGTAAAATGGCGTGCGAGTGCCATCAAACACCAATAGTTCCGCTTCATTGCCCATTTTCTTTAGTTCAGGCAGCAAGTCCACCATCAAGTGTTCGGCTCCACCAGTCCTTAACGAGGTTATTACATGCAGTATCTTCATTATATATTATGAGGTACGGTAATTTTTAATGTCTTTTTTGTGCATTAGATACCCAATAGGCTTTGTCCAAGACCATATCAAAGGAAGTTTTGCAATTTTGAAATTGCGACTAATGCAAAATCGGAATCTCCAATAATTGATGGAAGCCTTAACTTTTTGCGAGAATGAAATATTATCGTTCACCATTTCATAATAAAGGGTGGTGGTGGAAACTGGACTTTTCATTCTAATTTCTGTTATATAGTCTGTCAACCCTCCTGTTTGATATTCTACATTGTATATTGGTTGGTTGAAAAAATACAAATTGTATTTCCGTGCAATTCTAAACCAAACAAGAGCTTCTGGGCAGAATTTTTCACCTTCTATTTCAGGGAAAGGGAACTCTTTGAGGACTGAAGTGAAAAACACTTCTTTAAGGTCACCATCCACACCATGCCGCATACGAATATCAATGCTATTGGTAACAATATGTTCTGTTGGTAATCCATTCCCAATGATTTTTCCGTCAAAAGTTTGATCAAGCCCACATACACCACCAAAAGAAGTATGATTTTTTGCTTTTTCGTATTGCTTCAATACTGTTTCGATTGACTTTTCTGGTAGTGTGTCATCGCTGTCGGCTATGAAAAAAAGGTTGCCTTTTGCTTCTTTTACGCCACGGTTGATTGCTCGATGTTTGCCTCCATTTTCTTGGCAGAAATATCGAATAGTGATGGAATTGTCATTGATAAAACCATCGATAATGCTTTTAGTTTCGTCCACAGAGCCATCGTCCACAATAATCCATTCAAAATCTTTACATGTTTGTGCGCAAAGACTTTTATATAGGCGTGGTAATAGGTGGGCGCGATTATATGTTGGGGTAAAGACAGTGATTTGCATTATTTGTAGAATTTATCTTCATCATATTTTTTGTCATATTCATAGATGCGATGAATAAAGTCGCCATCTCTAAACCCTGGAGTGAAAAACGTTTTATACGGAGAAAGAAGCACACCCCATGATATGACAATACGAACAAACAGAACCACACACATGGAAACAAGCGTGAAGTTATATGCCGAGGTTTTTATTCTTTTTCTTGAAGCGAAATATGAAAGGACACTAAAAATGCCAATCAAAAAATACCAACTTAAGCGACCGCCATTCTCACTTCTACTGAAAATAAGGAGAACAGCGCAAAATATGAATGCTAAATTGCACATCATCACTTGAAGTTTGTTTTTTTCGTTGATTTCATCGTATCGTTTTAAGATTAAAACGAGAAATACGAAAGCTTCAAGTAGGTATTCTAAACGCAAATTTGTTACTTGGGTGTTGCCTATACCAGCAATTCGTTCAGCATCTACGATTTCTCCATATCTTTCATAAAAACCGCTTGCAATACCGACAGAGCCTAAGGCTAAACATATTATCATCCAAGTGATTATAGTTTGTTTGCTGAATTTTTTTATAGGGAAAAAATATATAGGTGCAAAAATTATAGCAGAATTGTGAACGGTAAAAGCTAAGATTATTAGTGTGAAAAATTTCAAAGGTTTTTTATTAATAGTATATTGAATTGAGCACCAAACTATGCTTGCTGCCAGTACCTGACGTAAGTAGGTGAATGTGAAAAAGAACCACAATCCCATAAACAGCAGTATAACCATAGGTGAGCGGTTTGTATATTTCAGCATCGAATAGAACACCAACGCATATACAATTAGCGTAAAAATTAAAATAAAGATGTACCTATTGGATGTGAATAGCGCAATTATTGCATTCAGTATAATATAACCAAATTCTTTTCCATATAGCCGATAAATAGACGAACTGAAAACTAAATCGTTCTTATGTAAGTCGCTTGCGAAATCGTCAAATAATTGGCAATAAATGTATCGGTCATATCCACCAAGCATATCGGCAATGCCCACGAATAGTGCCAAAACGAGCATATACCCACCAAGTGCTTTGGAAGTGAGTGGTTTGTCTGCCCCTTTTGATAGGTAGATGAATACGCTAATTGCTATGAGAAGTATATATAAAAGCATAATTATCGTTATAGAAAGAAGTTTTTAAACCTCATTATCGTTAAAAATAAGCAGTTGTGATTAACAAGATTTATAAAGATGTTGGCTCTTTTATTTGCTGTTTTCTTTATTGGGTACATATTAGCCCCTTGAAAATTTTTAATAGTTCTATTTACTTGATTATAATTGTAAAATCTAAATAATGAGAAGAAAAATCCACATATAGTAAAGTTTAATTTGTATTCAATGGCCTTTTTCTTTCTAATGTTTTGTTCTCGATTAGCTAATTCTTTTATCTCATGAATTACTCTAATAGAATCTTGTCGTAGTTTGATTAAGTTTCTCTTGCTTCTAAAACGTGATGTTGAAGCTTGATTTATACAATTATATATATAGCCAAATGCGGATATAGCGTAGATTGTTGTTGCGTCTTTTATTGTTTGCAGGCAAAATAATAAGTCCTCTATGTTTTTTGTCCCCTTTAAAAAACGAGCATTTCCTATGAAATCTTTTTTGAAAACTTTATCCCATAGATAGAACGCTGATGTTTTGTTTATATAATCAACACCATCTCTATATGAGGTTGAAGCACTTATTTTGGTTACTTCATCTACGCTATTTTTTGTTAATATCTTGTGGTTAAAGCAAAAAATATCAGTATTTGGCTGCTTATTGATAAGTGTTAAAAGGTGTTTCAGGAAGTCTGGTTCTACTTTGTCGTCCGCATCAACAAACCATATAAATTTTCCATTTGCGGCATTTAACCCTGTGTTTCGTGCACAAGAAGTGCCTTGGTTTATTTGTGAAATGGTTTTGATATTATCAAATTTGCTTGATAATTCGTTGCAAATCAACAAAGAGTTATCTGTGCTTCCATCATTTATAAGTATAATTTCGCAATCACTATTACCCTCTTGTTGTGTTATTGACATAACACAGTCACGCAAGAATAATTCTGCATTATATACTGGTATAATGAAACTGAGTTTTTTCATTTAATTAGCATTTCGATATTCACAATATGCTTAAGTATATTCTTTTTGAAGCCCTTGTATTTAAAGGGTACAGGATACAAATGTTCTTTGCGTAAATATTCGATAACAGAATTGTTGATACCAAGATTTGCCCATTTCTTCCGGTTTCTTAATAACTGTAGGCATAATCCTAATATTAATAAGTTTGCGCGATTCGTCACAATAGAAGCAAGTTCAACATTCTCTTTGTGTCTTTTTGCTGTCTGATTAAAGGATTTATACACCTCAATGTCATCAATGAGATATTTAATGATTTTTTGTGGGATTGTACTATGACTCATGCTTCCTGTTCTTATATAATACAGGTAAGGAGTGATTTCTGAAAATACAACTCTTTGCGCTGTCGGCATAACACGATAAGTGAATTCCACATCTTCGTGTGTGATTCCCACTTTGAATATATGGGCGTTATCTTTTAGAAAATCAGTACGCATTATCAAAGCACATGCAGAGCATGGGAAATAGCCATTAATCACGGCATTGCCCCCACTCATTATTTTGTTTTTTTGCAAACTTATCTGGTTCGCTTCCAAGCTGATTTTTTGGAGATTATCATCTGTTTTTTGGAGTTGGATGGCTAAAATGTCTAAATCACCATAGAAAGATAGACTTTCTAATATTTGTGTAGCTTCTTTTGTGATTGTGTCGTCACTATCAATAAACCAAATGTATCTTCCTTTGCAATGTTTCAGGCCAGTGTTTCTTGCTGCACTTAATCCTTGATTGGGTTGAGATATAATATGGATATTCTTGTGTGAGTCAACATATTTTTCAGCAATTTCTGGTCCGTTGTCTGTGCTACCATCGTTAACGATGACGATTTCATAATCGTCGGGGTGTAAGCCACTGTTTAAAATTGACTGTATACAAGCGTCAATATACCTCTCTGTATTATATAGGGGAATAATTATGCTTAGTGTCTTTGTCTCGTGCTGTTTCATATGATTAGTGGGTTTAGTTATTAACAATATTTTGTAAAATGTGTAGAGATTGATTTCTTAACAGTTCCTTCTTTTCAATGTCGCACTTTAGTTTTAAAAGTTGATCTTTAGAATAATTTGGAATTTGTTGATATTGAAATGCGGCATTATGGTTGCCCACAAAAGAGAGAAGCGAGGATATACGGTCATCACCATCTTCTTTTTTCACAGCGGCTAATAAAGGCTTGTTAAAAATCGTTGCAAACGCCACTCCGTGAAACGAAGATGTGATAACAAATTCTGAATGCTCAAAAAGCCAAAGAAACTCACAAGGTCCTAAATTTTCAAAACTAAAACATGTGTCATCACATTTTTCAAGTGGGCTACCAATATAAACTACTTTAAACTTTAATAGGCTTTTTATTTTTAATATTGTATCATTAATTTGGGGGTAAGGATTGAACATGTACCCTAAGTTATATACAAGGATATATGGTTCTTCAATCTTTATGTTAGACTTTTTTGATAGATTGTGGTAATCTTGTGGACTTAAAAGAAGCGTTGGATCACAAACCACAGTTGCTTCATTGCCGAGTAAGTTTTTTGTGATGAATGAACCGCTTCTTTCTCGCACTGTTATATGTTTGTATTTTGATAGTAAATCAGTATATGTGTATTTTAATTTTTCAGGAATTGTTTTGCAAGCGAAGCTTGCACCATAAGCGATTTTTTTATGGCTATCTTTTACAAAACTAAGTAGAAAAGAAGTGTCAATCCCTGTCCAGCGAGGATTCCATACTTGATCACTTCCTGTCATATAGATATCATAATCAAATTGTGCTTGTTTTAACGATTGTGTATTATATGTTTTTTTTGAAAGTTTTAAATTATCGTGTATGAATTCCTTAAAATAAGATGCTTTACTGCGATTAAATATAGTTTTAAAGCGGATGCGATATATAAAATGCTTAAATGAAAGCCAATAACTTCTTTTGCTTTTTGGAGGAAATGCATAGTCGATTATTTCGCTCTCATAGTTTAATTTAGAAAGCGCTTTTTGTAATGCGTATGCTTGAAGCACAGAACCGTAGTTTAAGATTCGGTGCATTGTTATAATTCCTATTTTCATTTGAGCATTAGTCTTAATTTGGTGCAAACCATTTGCATTATTTCAATCACTCTAACAACCTTACCATTTATTTTACAGCCATTACGAAGTGCAATTAGTGTTAATGCAGAAGTTACAACACGATGGTTGTTTTCTTTCATTTGACCTTCTGCAACGACTTCAAATGGGTGCTCAACTAAACTGATGTTCTGTAATTGTTTAATTACTTCGTGTCCCTTAGTTGTGAACGAAACTAATGCGCTTACTCCTTGTTGGTCCTGTTCATAAGTTTTACCCCAAAGATCGCCAATTCTTATGTCGGCAGAGGATTTGTCATATTTGTATTTGCAATTCTTTTCACATTGAGGTCCAGAGCAGACATCTCCTAAAAAGAATTTATAAAAAATGTCGCCTTGTGATTTGCGGGACTGTATGTGTGTTTGTTTTTCTTGCAAGAGCTGGGTAAATGATTGACACCAATCAAATGGAGGAGATGTTTTTTCACCATCAATGCCCATTATCCAAGAGTCGTGCCACCCATAATTGAATTTGTTTCTCCATGAGGCATAAGTTACTTTTCCAATCTTTTGCTCCAGCATCTTCATGTACGCATCCCAAACATACATCGATGGTACGCAGTGGCAATAGAAATCAATTAAGACAAAGTTGTTCTCGCAGTTAAATTTTCTAATCATTCTGCGGAAAGAATCGATTTGGCACGGGGTGCCGATGATGAGGTATTTGTTTTGCCTCATCTTTATTTGTCTGAAGGCTTCTTCTGTGTAACTCTGTATGTATTTGCTGCCTATTGATTGCACAAACTCTTCAACAGTCGTCGCTATAAAATGTTCTGCTCTTTGATTTGCAATGTTATATTTGCAACCAACAGCGTAATAACCATTTTCAATGAGTTGCTTTCCGATTTCAAATCCAATCCCTCCGCTTGAACACTTTTTACGAATGTTTTTGTCGTTGCTCCATGCCGCCCATGATTTGATTTGAATTTCATCAGGTGTTAAAGCTCGTTCTTTGTGTGTGAAAGCACAAACATCAAGACAAATACCACAATCAATGCAATAGCTTAAATTATTGATTCTTGGTTCATAAAAACCATTTTTATTCAGGTGAATCGAAATGATTTTTTTAGGGCATGCGGCTGAGCATACGCCACAGCCATAGCAATTTTTTATCTTAGATATGTTTGCCATCCTAATTGATCTTTCTTTTTATTGTGTCTTTTACGAATGTTCGTTGCTTGTTGTCGAGCAGAATAGTAAAAGAAAGGGCGCAGATAATCGTTGTAGATAAAAGCAAAGTTGAAATGAATGAGGTGAAATTGTCTTGTATATAAGAAGAAGCAATATAACAAAGAAGTAGAGCAATAGCCCCTACAAGGGTTGTTGAAACCATCGTTCGAGTAATGAATTTGCGAATACTGAAAGTGCTGCTTTTGCTCTTGAGGATTTTTAAATATGTAAATGCTGATGCAATAGGTATATAGATGCAAATCGCCAATACCAACGTGTAGGACTCAGTAAACAACAGAATGATATAAGCAATCGGAAGTCTTAATATGAAAATAACACTACATATAATATTTACTTTTTTAATTTCACCAGATGCTGATATTGCTGTATAGGCCATCGGAGTGAAACTGTTAAAAAAATTTGATATAAGTGTGATTTGGCAAATTGCTTCTGTTCCATTTGGCACTTCATCAAGCCATATCCCTAATAAAAAATGAATGTTGCAAATAATAGGAACAGTGAACAGCAATGTAACTATACTTGAAAAACGAGCACCGATGGTGATAAGCTCATTGACTCTTTGTAGATTGTTTTTTGACCACTCTTTAATTATTTGTGGATTAAATGCCACTGAAATATTGTTGGTAAAAGAGTAGCACGCTACCATTACTTGATTAGCTATGCCCAATGCAGCATTAATAACTGTTCCGAAAAATAAGTTGAATATAATATTGGTGCCTTGCTGTGAGATTGTTAACGATAAGTTTCCGCATAGGTTCCAGCCCGTGAAAGAAATCATTTTCTTGAAAAGTGCAAGGCTGAATTTCTTTGAGATATGGCACTCTGAAAAATTTTGCGTGCAGTATATTCGATAAAATAGCATTATAGAGATGGCTACAGCCATATAAAGTAAGCTGTATTCTATCAGATGGTCGTAACTTGAATAAAGTACAGCAAAAGCAATTCCAAGTTTTAAAATTGAATTGATAATATCTATTGCCGCAAACACCCCAAAACGTTCATGTGCGGTGATGGCAGATGTATAAGGAACCTGTGTTATACCTAAGGCTGTACTAATTATGGCAGATTGATATGCCCAATTTGCGGCAGTTAAACGGTCTGCAGGTATCACAAGTTGTGTGTTTACAACCCATAAACCAATGGTTTCCGCCAAAATCAGAAAAATGAGTGAAAAAACTGCATGGGTTATAAAAGCAGTAGAAAAAGTGTCCTTTAATGTTTTTTCATCATTCAATCCAAGTCCAAATGTTAGAAAACGCGAGGTTGCTCCAGTTAAAGCGCCATTGATCATCCCCATTAATACTACAACCCCTCCGACAAGGTTGTAAATGCCAAAGTCACTTACACCGAGTGCTTGTAGTACAATTCGAGAAGTGAAAAAACTTATAGCCATCGAAACAAACATTCTCATGTAGAGAAATATCGCGTTTTTGGCTATGCGTTTGTTGTTGGATGTGGTGTCTTGCATTGTGGGGGGATTTTTCCCTTAGTGGGGGATTAGGGGGTGGGGGCGAGGAGGTGCTTGGGGATGTAGATGGTGGCTATTGCCACTACGCCGGGGATGGAGATAACGAAGCGTTTGTCGCCTCGGATTTTTACGATGTAGCCTTCCTGGTCTTTGAATATGCCGTCGAGCACTCGCACTTTGTCGCCCATCGCCAAGTTTTCGTCAATCACTTCCAAGTTGCGGCACCCCGATTCCACGGCTGTTCTGAACACGTCGATGTCGCGCTGCGTGATGGGGCAGAGCGACTTTTCGCCAGGCATTCGGTATGGCCACATTTTTTTGCTGTCTTGCATTTTCAGCGCAAACGCCTCTGTGCATTTCACGAAAATCACCGATGGAAGCAATGGTTTGTCTTGAAATGCTTCATCGGTGGGCGTGTCGTAAGATGCGTCTTTGAGTTGCTTGCGCAATGCGTAGTAGGTTTCAAAGCCTTCGCGTCGGGCAATAGCTTGCGCTTCGTGGGGTGTGCGTACCGACATTCGGAACGCGTACCACTGGAGCGATTGGGCTGTTGATTCCATAAAAAAGATTGCGAATGTGTATAAGGTCCCCAAACCCAGGCGCATTGCCTGCGGTCAAAATGACTCGCGCTGCATTTTCTCTTTCAGCATCCCGGCTCTGTACAGCTCTGCACACAGCCTGTTGGGTGAGTCATCGGGGAACTTGGTTTTCCTTGCCGACTTCGCAAATCGGGTACGGAAGGGGTTGACTGTTAGTGATATGTTAGCGTCGTGGGGCGATGTTTCACGCCCCCGATGCGTTAATTCTGCTATTTATTCCCAGTTGTAAGGATAGCGGGTGATGTCGTCTTCGGTGAGACGCTCGCCCGATTGAACTTCAATGATATAGAGGTCGGTGATGGCGCGAATGGCGTGGAACTGCTCACGGCGCACATGCACCACGTCGCCAGCCTTCACTATGCGCTCTTCGCCACTCAGCACCACACGGCCTGTGCCGTTGATGATGGTCCACACCTCTTCGCGTTGGTGGTGCACCTGATAGCTGATGTTTTTGCCTGCCTTGATGCAGAGCTGCTTGGTGAGCACTTTCTGACCGTCGGGAAACTCGATGTGGTCGATCACCTTGTATTCGCCCCAGCGGCGCTCCTCGTACATTGGGCGTGCGTCGGGACCGAGCTTCGCAAGGTGGGTTTTGAGCTCTTCGGAGTGGGCTTTGTCAGCCACCAGAATGCCGTCGCTGCTTGCTGCCACCACCAGGTTGTCGGTGCCGAGGCAAATCAGCGGCATGCTGAGTTCGTTCACCACATGGGTGTTTTTTGCCTCTGGGTCGAGCACCACTTTGCCAATGGTCTGATTGGGCAACTCTTCGGTGAGGGCATTCCATGTGCCGAGGTCTTTCCATTGGCCAGTGAATGGAATCACTGCCACCGATTCGGCACGCTCTGCCACTTCGTAGTCGAAGCTGATTTTTGGGAACTCTTGATAGCGTGAGCGAACTTCAGCAAACGATGGCGCGCTCACGTATTTATTGAGAATCGAGGTGATGTAGCCAAGACGGAACGCAAACACGCCACCGTTCCACAGTGCACCTTCGGTGAGCAACTGCTCGGCAAGCTCGTGCTTTGGCTTTTCCACGAATCTGTGCACTTGGCGAATGTCTTTTTCTGCATCGGCAGCCTGTGGCACGATGTAGCCAAATTTGGAGGAAGGATTCGTGGGGGTGATACCCATCAGCACGAGGTCGGCAGCCTTAGCCTCCACTGCCTTCACCATTTTTGCGATAGTCTGGAAATATCCGCTTTCGGTGTAGGGGTCGCATGGCATCACCACCACCGTTTCATCGGCAGGGCATTGCTTTTCTTTTTGGAGATATGCTGCAGCAAGTGCAATGGCAGGGAAAGTGTCGCGACGGGCTGGCTCGGTCACGATGTCGACTCCGTATTCGCTAAGTTGGTTGGAGATCATATCGGCTTGTGCGGCGCTTGTTGCCACTGTGATGCTTTCAAGCAGTCCTGCTTCTTTGATTTGGCGAACCACTCGTTGCACCATCGATTCTTTTTCGCCGTCGGGTGATTTCAGCAAGCGAAGAAACTGTTTTGCCTGTGCTCCGTTAGATAAAGGCCATAAGCGCTGACCAGAACCACCTGATAATAAGATAATTTTCATGTTTATGTTATAATATATTTGCCAGGCATTTTTTGCCCGATGTAAACCTTTCACGCGTGCACGCATACACGTGCGAACAATATCACGCAAATTTACAACTTTTCTGCCAATTTTTGAAATTTTAAGCAAGCTAAATAGCCCATGTGCAGCAATCTTTTTCGCTTTCTTTTTCGCTTTTATGAGAGAAATGAGGGTGGGGTGTGCTTTTTAGTTCAGTGGATAAATACTGGAGGGCACGGAAACAAAAACATAAAAAACATCCTTTTGCCGATGTCAGTGCTTCGCACCTGTCGTTAGTGCTGCGGCATGTCTGATTTCAAGCAGAGGCTTGAATCAGACACACCACACCCCTAACGCCGCCCTCTTACGAGGTCGGTGGCATCGCCAAAAGGATAAAAACCGCTCGCCTTCGGCGAAAAACCAAACCCGGTAGGGACGTGATACTTCACGTCCGCCCATAATCGTGATACTATATTGAATATCAATCATTTGACGCGGACGCGAAGTATCGCGTCCCTACCATGCAAAATCGTTTGGGAGATTTGATATAACCTCCTTCCAAGAAATCATTTTATCATCAGGGGTTTTTCGCCGTGAAACGGCGAGCGGTTTTTATCCTTGGGGCAAAGTGGAAGGCCCTCGTAAGAGGGTGGCGGAGGGATTGTGTGGTTGGCGGCATGGAAACTCGTTTCCAATGACGCAAAGCGCACAGTCGCACCGCCAAATGCGAAGCATTCCACTTTGCCCCAAGGCTGTTTTTTATGTTTTTGTTTTTGATTCCATTCACGATTCGGCAACAATGCATAATTTATCCCCAGAAATTTCCCACTGAACCGTGATTTCCATTTAGCCGTTTTTTACTGATCTTGGGCGCGAAAAAAAAGGCTATGCCGATTTGTGGCATAGCCTTGTGTTGATTCAATGCCGTTGTGGCATTTGGGGGTTACATAATTTCTTTAAGTTTTGCAGACATTGCTTCTTCGAAGTTGTTAGCTGGATCTTTGAAGAATTCAGCAATTTTTTCTTTTTGTTCAGGAGTGGCTTCTTGTTCTGCTTTGCTCATCAGCGCTTCGAAATCCTTCATGCATTGATCTTCTTCAATAGCACCAAATTCTTCCGCAGTCTTGCAAGCTTTAATCTTTGCCAAAACGAATTTAGCTTGTGCGATTAAGTCTTCAGCGATGTCGCCAGTCTTTTCAGGAGCCACGAGTTCGGTGGCATCAGCAGCCTTTTCTTCTACAGCCTCAGTCTTTGTGCTATCGGCAGTTGCTTCACTTGATTTTTCAGCGCCCTTTTGGCAGCTTACGAGGGCCAATACAGCCACAAACATAAATAATACTTTCTTCATGTTGTTAGGTTTTTTGTTTGTTTTTCCTCTGCATAGCCCATATTCAGAGGAGAGTTGTTTTTAGAAGTGATTTGTGCGTGGGCTATAAGGCGAATATTGTGTATCCGCTTAAAAATCAAAAGATTCGCACAAACGATTAATTATTATTGTTTTCCTATTTTTTCTTCAGTTCTTGTTCTTTTTTCATTATTGCGCCTATGACATTAAGCAATTCACTTTCAGCAGCCTTTTGGAATTCCTTTTTGTATTCAGGGTGATCTTTTTCGTAGTCCTCAAACTCTTTCTGCATAGGTTCGATTTTCTTTTCGATATTATTTAATTCCTCAAGAGTCTTGCAGTTTTCTACTTCAGACATCATGTATTCGATTGCGGCTTTCGCGTCTTTTTCTGCGTCGCCGGTTGGAGATGGTGCGCCTCCACCACATGCGGTGAGAGCAAACACAGTGGCAAGTGTTAATAAGATTTTCTTCATGTTGTTTTGAGGTTTTAGTTTCCTTCTTGCGCTCAAAGGAAGGAGGTTGTAAAAAAATGCGAGAGCGCACATTAAGTATGTTCGCATTGGTTTTCTCTGGGCAAATATACAAAGAATAACTGTTAATCAAAACTTTTTCAGCACAAAATCGTGTTGTGTAATCACGTTTTCGCTAATTTTGCGTAAAATTTGATATGATGGATATATTATCACGAATAAAAGAAGATAAAGGATTTGTGGGAAATGCGATGCACATTCCCCGTGAGGCTCAGGCTAAAGCGCGCCGCTTGTGTTGGAAATTCAATAATTCCGACCCCGACGACCCCAAGGCGCAACGCGACATATTGATGCGCCTGTTTGGCACATATTATTCGTCGGTGTATTTGATGCCCAGTTTTAGGTGCGATTTCGGTTTCAACATTCATTTTAAGGGCTTTGCGTTGGTGAATTATAATTGTGTGTTTCTCGACACGTCGCCCATTCGCATTGGCAGAAGTGTGCTGATTGGTCCGGGTGTGGTGCTTGCTTGCGCAGGCCACCCCATTCACCCAGAGCAACGCTGCTCCAGCGCGCTCGAAACATCGGAGCCAATCACTATTGAAGATGGTGTTTGGATTGGTGCGAACTCCACCGTCTGTGGTGGAGTGACGATAGGCGAGGGGAGTGTGATAGGCGCGGGAAGCGTTGTAACTTCCGACATACCGAAAGGCGTGATTGCCGCAGGTGTGCCTTGCAAAGTGCTGCGTGAAATCACCGAAGCCGACAGGATTGCACCAGAGCGAATAGAGTTCTAAACTATTCGATTTTAGATGTTCAAAAAAATATTGGTCGCTCCTGTAGGGGCGACCAATATTGTCAATATCCGACAAACGATATTAGTACTTGATTTTGTCGTTTTTCTCGTCCCACTTTTTGAAGTGGAGAATCGCTGTTGGCTCATCGACGTGGATGCATGGAATGAGGCGTTTCAAGTGGGGCTTTGCAATTTCCTCATAGATGAAATGATCGCCAAAGTCGATAGCATCGGCATCGTTTTGAGTATTGGCGTAGTAGATGCGGCTCACACCTGCCCAGTAGAGCGAACTCAAGCACATGGGGCATGGCTCGCAACTGCTGTAAATCACGCAGCCTTCAAGGTTGAAATTGTTCACCAATTTACAAGCCTTGCGAATTGCGTTCACTTCGGCGTGTGCGGTAGGGTCGTTGTCAATAGTCACGCTATTGCAGCCGGTAGCCAGCACTTCACCGTTTTTCACAATCACGGCACCAAACGGACCGCCACCCTTATCTATGTTGTCGCTTGCCAATTGGCAAGCCATTTTGATGTATTTCACATCTTCTGGAGTGATTTTAATATTGTTTTCCATCGTTAAAATAGTTTTTTTTGAAAAAAAATTGTTTTTTCTATTGTTATTACAAATTTAATTGTTACATTTGTGCGTGTGTTTTTCATGGTATTAGATTTAAAGTGTGTGGAGGCTGTCGTGAGACATCTTCCACTAATTTTTTATTTCTTCTTAGGATTGAAGAATTTCACCTTGTAACTGCAACGGATTTTCCCCTTAATCATATTTGATAACTTATTGCGAATCAGTTGCTTTCTGATAGGTGATACCCAGTCGATGAACAAATGTCCGTCGAGGTGGTCGCATTCGTGCTGCACCACGCGCGCCAAATAGCCTTCAATGTCCTGTTCGTGCTCCACCCAGTTTTCATCGGTCCACTTCAAATGAATCTTGCTGTGGCGGGTCACATTTTCGTTTACACCAGGCACGCTCAGGCAGCCTTCCTCTCTGGTGACGGTGGGGCTTGACTCATCCACGGTCACTTCAGGGTTGATGAGCACCATCTGCACACCCTTCAATTCAGGGAAATCATCTTTCAACACATCTACATCAATATAGACGAGCTTCAGTCCCATGCCTACTTGAGGCGCGGCAATGCCTATACCATTACTTGCGTACATGGTTTCTTTCATGTTTTCGATAAGCTCGTTCAGACCTTCGTAGTCTTTGGTCACGAGTTCGGCTTCGTTGCGAAGCACGGGTTGTCCGTAGATATATACTGGTAGAATCATATTTTTGTTATATTAAATTGCTTTGTAAATAGTCGGTAAGAATTATGGTGGCGGCAATGGCATCGACTTTCGCCTTGTCGCGTCGGTCGCTTTTCTTCATACCGCCATCAATCATCGCCTTGTGGGCAATGGTCGACGTGAATCGCTCGTCGTACATCACGACGGGCATTTGTGGCATCTCCTTTTTCAGGCGGTTCACAAACGGTGTGATGTAGCGCATACTTTCCGACGGCTCACCGTTGAGCTGCTTCGGCAGCCCAATCACGATGGTTTCCACTTCCTCACGTTGCGTGTAGTCTTTCAGAAAGTCCATCAGCGTGTGGGTGGGGTATGTGCCCAAAGCGTTGGCAATGATTTTCAAAGGGTCGGTCACTGCCACGCCTGTGCGTTTGCGTCCGTAGTCGATTGCTAAAATTCTTCCCATTATCAGCTCTGATGAGGATTAGTCGTTCATTGTGAGCAGCAATTCTTCGTTGCTCGATGTGCGAAGCATACGGTCTTTGATAAATTCCATTGCCTCGATAGATGTGCGGTCGCTCAGGAAGCGGCGCAAAATCCACATGCGGTTGATAGTGTCTTGATTGAAAAGCAAGTCGTCGCGTCGGGTGCTTGAAGCCATAATGTCCACAGCAGGGAAGATGCGCTTGTTGCTGAGTTTGCGGTCGAGCTGGAGTTCCATGTTGCCAGTACCCTTGAATTCCTCAAAGATCACTTCGTCCATCTTCGAGCCGGTTTCGGTAAGTGCGGTGGCGATGATGGTGAGGCTACCGCCATTCTCAATGTTACGCGCAGCACCGAAGAAGCGTTTTGGGCGTTGGAGTGCGTTGGCATCCACACCACCAGAAAGAATCTTGCCTGATGCTGGTGCGCAAGTGTTGTAGGCGCGAGCCAAGCGAGTGATAGAGTCGAGCAGAATCACCACATCGTGTCCACATTCCACCAGTCGTTTAGCCTTAGCGAGCACAAGTTCTGCTATCTTCACATGGCGGTCGGCTGGTTCGTCGAATGTAGAGGCAATCACTTCTGCGTTCACGCTGCGAGCCATGTCGGTAACTTCTTCCGGACGCTCGTCGATGAGCAGGATAATCATATAGGTTTCGGGGTGATTTTCCGCGATGGCGTTGGCGATGTCTTTCAGCAGAATGGTTTTACCAGTTTTTGGCTGAGCCACAATCAAGCCACGCTGTCCCTTGCCGATAGGCGCAAACATATCCACAATTCGGGTGGAGATATTAGGGTGCTTGGTGCTCACCAAGTTGAATTTCTCTTCTGGGAACAGTGGCACAAGGTGCTCAAATGGCACACGGTCGCGCACAAAGTCGGGGGTGCGGCCGTTGATGGCCTTCACTTCGCACAGTGGGAAATATTTTTCGCCTTCCTTTGGTGGGCGAATGGTGCCGAACACCACATCACCGTTTTTCAAACCGTTGTTGCGAATTTGTGATTGCGACACATAGATGTCGTCGGGCGATGTGAGATAGTTGTAGTCAGATGAGCGGAGGAAGCCATAGCCGTCGGGCATGATTTCGAGCAAGCCCTCGCCATCGAGAATACCATCGAAGTTGTATGGATTGTCGGTGTATGGATTTTCCGCCACTTCCTGTGGCTGTTGTTGCTTCTTGTTCTTTTTGTTCTTCTTGCCGTTGCCATTAGCATTGTTGGCTGGCTGTTGCTTTTCAGCCTTAGGCTCTTGAATCACGATAGGAGCTTTCGCTGCCTCTTCTGCTGCGCGGCGGCGTGCCTCTTCTGCACGGCGTGCGTCCTCTTCCTTTTCCTCTTTGGTGCGAGGCTTGAAAGTTTGCGAAGAGCTGAAGAACGCGCCCAATCCCATATTCTTTCCGCCACCGAACAGGTCTTGGAAATCGCTTTGCTGGTTTTGTGGTGCAAATTCGTCGTCGGCGATATATTCTTCTTCCTGATATGGAATCTTGTTTTCGGGCTGTTGCACGGCTTGTGGCTCTGGCGCTTGCTCCAACTCTTGCTGCTGTGGCTCGTCGTTCACGGCTTGAGCGATAGTTTCTTCAGCAGGAGCGGTCTCGGCTTTATCTGCCACTTTTGCGATACGCTGGCGGCGTGGCTTTTTCTCTTGTTTTGCCTGAGCGTCGCCGTCGGTGGCTGGAGCTGTTTCTTTAGCCACTTCCTCAGCAGCAGGCTTCGCTTCCTCTTCAGTAGCGGCAGCTTTTTTTGTGGTTTTGCTCTTGGATTTGGTGGCGGTAGCAGACTTTTTCTCTTTCACGGCCTTTTCTTCAGTAGCCGCTTTCTTTGTGTCTTTTTCAGCTTCTGCCTTTTTCTTGGTGGCTTTCTTCTTCACCGCTGTTTTTTCTGAAGCCTCTTTAGGCTCTTCCGCCTTCTTTTCCTGCTTGGGCTTTGCCGCATCGGCCTTTTTAGTGGCCGCAGTGGCGCTTTTGCGCTTCTTCGGCTCCGATGCCTTGGTGGCACCGGTGTTGGCGCTCGCGATGGTTGCCTGCTGGTCAAGAATGTCGTAAACAAGTGTCTCGGAATCTACCTTTTTTATGCCAAGGCTTTTCGCGTAGGCTTGAACCTCTTCCAAAGGCATTGCTTCCAGTTCGTTGATATTATACATATATTTTGATGTTAGGTTCTATGTGCATGTATGTATATACATAATGAGGGCCTCGAAATTCGAAGGGATTAGCCATCAGCTTTGAAAACACATAGAAGATATGGTTTTATTACCAGAAAATGATGATAAAAAATGTGGAATACTAATTTTGAACGTCAATCGGTGTTTGTGATTTTGATATTTTAGTAGCACCAATATCAGATTAGCAGTATTTGATTTACGTTGCAAAATTAGTAATAAAAAATGATTTCGCAAATTATTGGTCGAAAAAATCATTGGCGGTGTGTTGGTGTGTGGCTTTTAGGCACGGTTTTGCACGGTTTTGCGTGAAAACGAGAAATTGTTGGCTGAAAAGTTTTCGTAATTTCAAAATAATTAGTACTTTTGCAAGCCATTACAATTTTACGGCGTTTACCACCGCCGGACAATTATGTAAAATTAAAAAGTTAGATATAAAAAAATGAAAAAAGGTATTCATCCAGACAATTACCGCGAAGTGGTTTTCAAGGATATGTCAAACGAAGAGACATTCATCACTCGCTCAACTGTAAACTCTAAGGAGACTATTGAAATTGATGGTGTAACTTATCCATTGGTTAAGCTTGAAATCACCAGCTCTTCACACCCATTCTTCACTGGCAAGCAAAAGCTCGTCGATACTGCTGGTCGTGTTGATAAGTTCATGAGCCGCTACGGAAATCGTAAGAAAAAATAATGCCTTTGCATTAAATAAGATTTAAATGGGCTGCGACATCTCATTGGTGGTCGCAGCCTTTTTTTGCATCTTGCTCATTCGCAAGAAAATGCTTAATTTTGCGTTTTGAATTTTATTTTTTTGATAGATGAAGAAACTCTTAGCAGTGGTTAACCCTAAGTCGGGAACAGGAAATCAGGAACAAATTCCTGATTTGCTTGATTCTGTAATCGACAAATCTCGCTTTTCCGTAGATGTGCGTGTGGTGCAGGCGGAGGGCGATGCCTTTCGCTTTGGGCGTGAGGCGGTGGATAATGGCTACTACGGGCTTGTGGCTATCGGAGGCGACGGCACCGTGAATGGCGCAGCATCGGCGGTAATCAACACCGATGTGGCTCTGGCTGTGGTGCCTTGTGGCTCTGGCAACGGACTGGGCCGCCACCTCAACATTCCCATGAATGTGAAAAAGGCACTCTCGCTCATCAACGATGATAGGGTGGAGCGCTTCGATTATGGCACGGTCAACGACCGCCCATTCATGTGCACCTGCGGCATGGGATTTGATGCGCAAGTGGCATTCGACTTTGCCAATGCCGGCACACGAGGTTTTACCACCTATATTAAAAAGACATTCTCGGTGTATGCCAACTACCAGTGCGAGGACTACATTATTGAAATAAATGGCAAGCGATTGGAGGAAAAGGCGTTTGTGATTGCGCTGTGCAATGCCGCACAATATGGCAACAACTCCTTCATTGCCCCTCATGCCAGTATGCAAGACGGTATGATCGACATGACGGTGATTTCGCCTTTCAAGTTCTATTCGGCACCAGTGGTGGGTTTGAGTCTTTTCTTTAAGAATATCGACAAAAACCGCCATGTGGCGATTTACCGTGCCAGCGAAATCAAAATCATTCGCAAACATGCTGGGCCGATGCACATCGATGGCGACCCTGTGGAAATGCCAAAGGAACTGTTGATAAAATGCCACCGCAACGGCTTGAAGATGTTCAGCCCTGGCTTGGGCGAAAACAACACCCCCGAATAATAAGCCATTTTTGCCCCATTGTCATCAAAATTAAACGTCGTTCACCGAACGCCGTTTTTTTTGTGCCCGTTGCCCACCTGTGCAACGCGTTTTCGGCTGTCAGTGGAAAATTACTGGGGATAGATTCTGCATTGTTGCCGAATTGTCAATGGAATCAAAAACAAAAACCTAAAAAACAGCCTTGGGGCAATGTGGAATGCTTCGCATTTGGCGGTGTGACTGTGCGCTTTGCGTCATTGGA
>SAMEA104315433__coassemble_395_pt1 | contig 21226 bp, 24 predicted proteins | sample SAMEA104315433__metabat2_low_PE_009 | metagenome-assembled genome bin SAMEA104315433 (sample SAMEA104315433) | gut metagenome | biome: Monkey gut; feature: monkey-associated habitat; material: faeces | place: China | collected 2013
CATCAAATTCCTAACGGAATTTCATCGCATCTTCTTCGGGACAACTTGTATATCACTTCCTAAACCTTAACCTAATGGTTGGGTTAGATGATGCTTGAAAGTAGGGTATGCTTTTCTGCTTCTGATTTGAAGCAGGATTCTGGGATGACGAGAAAGCGGTATTTACTCGATTCTATTTGCAAGAGTATTTTGCGTTTGTGGGTATGGATTTTTTTCACCTCACCCTTATTCACCGTTACGGTGCGAAGTTTTGGATTTTCAAATTCCAGCACGAGAGCCCCATCGGAGGTCAGCGAAATCGTTTTCTCTGAAATCGACCACACCATTGAATTGGTGAGCATATAATTAAAATACAGCAGAATCATGATGAAGGGCACAACCACAAACAGCACCATTAGTGATGCTATCAAAATGCGGATGTCGTGAACGGACAAACACCCACACACCAATAACGGAAACAAGAAGAAAATCCAATTATCGGATATGAAGTGGGAAAACACCGCTTTTGCATATTCCCCACTTGTGATTTTGCAAGAAATTGACAATTTCAAATTATTAAGAGTGATTTTTCTGCGTTGTGATTATTTCCTTTTTGCGGCAAACTTGGCTCTGCGTTTAGCCAGTTCCTCGTAGCCTTTACGATAAGTGTCCATGTTTTGAGGAATCAGGATTTGGCAATAGCCTGTGCCTTGCTTATTGTAGAGCTTCTGCAAATTCACATAATGCTTGCCATTGCCACGCTTAATTGGGAACACCTCATTTTCACGCTGGTTCACTATATCGCATTGTGGAGAATGATTGTCCTTACCTTTGCCCACCAAACATTCAGGCACGCCATTTTCCCAAAGCCACACCGGAAAGATTTCTGCACATGGCGGATAACCCAAACCCATCCACATGGTGGTGAGCAGCGGATTTTCACCGGGCAACACGCCCTCAATCACTGTGGTGGCGGTAGAAATGCGTCGTGGAATGAAATCCTGGTCCACCACCCATTCTGTGTCAGAGTTGGTGAAATCCTTATCAAGCACGCTGTGATAAAAAGTGCGCGACACTTCTTCCGTAAACACGGCAGGAGTGAAGTCGTGGCGCATAATGTGTGGCGCGAGCAGTTTTTTCTCATTGGCTTCACGCACATATCCAGCGCCATCGTCAACTCGGCCACTATATGAATAGTTGGTGCGCATCAAAATGCCATCAGGAGCATCTTTCAGGTCGTATTTCACCAAAGTGTAGTTTCCTGTCTCGAAATAGGCACCATTGCCATCGGCATCAATCACGCCAAAGTTGGCCTCCACGCCTCTTGGCTGTGGGAGCGACTTCAAGAGTTGCTCAAACTCATCAACGGTGGCGCATCGCTCAAGTGCCATGCGCATCACCATGCCTTCCTTGTCCTTCTCCTTCACTTTGTCGTCATTGAGATTGTAGGAAGCCGTGTTCATGATGGCTAATCCCTTTTCGTTATAACCAATCCAAGCAGCGGTATCACGCTTGTCGCGAGCATCAAACAGCGCCACAAATTCGTAACAGCCCTTATGAGCGGCAAAACTCTTCACCCTATTGTTCTGGTCGTTGGTGTCGCGATTTTTCCACAAAAGAGGGCGGCCATTGGCGGTGAGTTTTCCCGACACAATAGCCGAAGTGCAAGCAAATGCCTCAACAGTAAATGCCGCTAAAGCCATGAGTAGTATCTTTTTTACATTCATATCGTATTGGTTTTGACCTCAAAATTAGTAAAGAGAATGGGAATAAGCAAAAAAATGTGTAACTTTGAACTTTATAACGCAAAATAATGGAAAAATACGTTTATTCAATAGATATAAAAGTCCGCGACTACGAGCTCGACGCAGAAGGCATCGTCAACAATGCCAACTATCTCCACTATTTGGAATATACCCGCCACTGCTTTTGTGAAGACTGTGGCTTCTCGTTCAAAAGAATGGGCGAGGAAGGCATCGTGCCTGTGATGAGCCACATTGAGGCCGACTTCAAGACACCGCTACGCAGCGGCGACACCATGACCAGCAAACTATGGCTGGAAATGAAGGGGGTGAGAATGATTTTTCACCAGCACATCATCAACAAGAACACTGGCGACGACGTGTTCCACGCCAGCGCCACCATCGTGTGCTTAGAGAACGGACGAATCAGCAGATGCGAAAAGCTCAAGGAGGCTTTTAAAGAATATTTGCGATGATTCCCGATTTGCTCTATAAGATGGCTTTTGCCTCGGTTAGGGGCATGGGCGTGGACTTGGCTCAAAAGATCCTTGATGTGCTTGGCGACGAGAAAGAGTTTTTCGCCATCAGCGAGAAGGAGTTGCGCCTCATCACCAAAAGCAAGAGTAAAATTCTGGAGCGTGCATACCGCAATTCCTGCCTTGAAAAAGCGGAAAAGGAAATTGAGTTTGTAAACTCACACCACATCAAGGTAAGTTATTTTACAGAAAGCGATTATCCTCAACGCCTACTGAACACCACCGATGCGCCCATATTGCTATACAGCGTGGGCAACACCGATTTCAACAAAAAGCACATCGTGAGCATAGTGGGCACCCGCAAGTGCACCGAGTACGGCCGCAGAATGTGCGAAAAGCTTGTGAAAGAGCTGTCGGAGGCTATTCCAGATGTGATTACCGTGAGCGGACTGGCGTTTGGCATCGACATTGCCGCCCACAACGCTTCGCTGAAAAACAACTGCGAAACCATTGCCGTTCAGGCGTGTGGACTAAACAAGATTTACCCTGCCGAGAATAGAGATGCCGCTGAAAAAATTGTGAACAGCGGCGGTAGCATCATCACCGAATACACATCGCAGGACGTGCTGCACAAAGGCAATTTCGTGGCACGCAACCGCATCATCGCCGGCTTGAGCGACTGCACCATAGTGGTGGAATCGGCAGAGAAAGGCGGTTCGCTCATCACCGCCAACATAGCACAAAGCTACAACAGAGATGTGTTTGCTGTGCCCGGACGCACTTCCGATGAGCAATCAAAAGGCTGCAACCAGCTCATTCAGCGCAATCAGGCTATGCTCATCACCAGCGCAACCGACATAGTGGACGCACTGCGATGGGAATCAAAAATCGCCAACAAACCCACCCAGCAACTCGACCTGTTCCCCTCGCTCACGGAAGAAGAGCAAGAGATTGTGAACATCATCAAGCAAGCTGGCGACATACACATCAATGCCATCACCGAAAAGCTCCACATTCCGGTGTACAGGGTGATGAGCACACTCATGCAGCTCGACTTTAAAGGCATCATTATCAGTATGCCTGGTTGCCGCTACGCAATGGCGTAATCCCTCACTGAATAGTGCGCACAACTGCTGTAACGGCAAAATAATTCTGTAAAAAACGGCAATTACCTGTTGTTTCTGACAATAATTATAACTATCTTTGTTTTTTAATAACCATTAAACCAATAAAAACAACTATGACAAAAAAGATAATTCCAGATTCAGAGTTGATTATCAATCCCGACGGTTCTGTGTTCCACATACACCTTCACCCCGACCAACTCAGAGATAATATCATCGTGTGTGGCGACCCTGGACGCGTGAATATGATTGCTTCGTATTTCGACACCATCGAATATGATGTGCAAAGTCGTGAGTTCCACACCATTGCCGGCACATACAACGGCAAGCCCGTAATGGCGCTCTCACACGGTATCGGTAGCGACAACATCGACATCGTGATTACCGAGCTCGACGCTTTGGCAAATATTGATTTCGAGACCCGCACTGTAAAGGACAAGCACCGCGCGCTCAACATCGTGCGCATCGGCACTTCTGGCGGTTTGCAACCCTACGTGCCTGTAGGCACTCCAGTGATTGCAGCAAAGAGTCTCGGTTTTGATGGTGTGCTGAACTATTACGCTGGACGCAATGAAAACTGCGACCTTGAGTTTGAAAAGAAATTCTGCGAATTTGTGAAATGGAATCCTCTGTTTGCAAAGCCCTACGTGGTGGAATCAGACCCAGAATTGGTTGAAAAAATCGGCCGCGACGACATGGTGAGAGGCTACACCATCTCTGCTGTGGGCTTCTACGGCCCACAAGGTCGTGAAGTGCGCCTGCCACTTGCCGAACCTGAACTCAACAAGCGCATCGAGCAATTTGAATACGAAGGCGGCCACATCACCAACTATGAAATGGAGAGCGCCGCACTTCAAGGTATGGCAAAAATGATGGGTCACCACGCCATCACCATTTGCTCTATCATCGCCAACAGAGTGGCTACCAGTGCGAATCCAAATTACAAGACTGCGGTCAACGACCTCGTTCAGACCGTTCTTGAAAGACTTCTTGGCGACTAATCGCCACACTTTCATACAGAAAAGCAAAAGAGGAAACCCCGCATGGGGTTTCCTCTTTTGTTGTCTCATTTGAAACCCAAATCGGTCATTAGGCCGTGTAAGGATTTTTCAGATTACTTCTTGCGGTCTTTCGGCTTTTATAAGATGCCTTTTGCTTGTTTTTGATTCGTAATAGCTCGCTATCACTCATTAAAAGACAAGCAAAATTCATTCTTCTAAAACTCCGAAATACCACAAGCCCTAATGACCGATTTGGGTTAAATAGTTTTGAACAAAAAATCAAAACGAATTCTTAATTAAGAATAAAATTTCTAAGGCTCGGTTCAAGCACTTGACTGCAAGTGTAAACTCTTGCAAATTGCTTCAACAGACTCACAGTCGAAAGCTTTGGCCGCGCTTGAGAATTTTCACGAATTTCAAATTTTACAGTAGTAGTTTTTTTCTGCATAGGCACTCAATTTTAAATTACACATCTTTATAACGGCATAGTGACTATTTTATTATATCAAATTTCGATAAATTTTGCTCACATCAAATAAAAAAAGTAACTTTGTAGTAAACTAAAATATAAGAGGTTTGAAGAATTTCATCACACGCATTTTATCCGGAGCAGTGTATGTAGGACTCATATTCTGCGCCATCTATTTTTTTGATACTATTCCAGCTATTTTCTTGGTGTTTTTTGGGCTCGTCACATTGATTGGCGGTTGGGAAGCCAGCCGTCTAACCCATGGTGATGAGCAAAATCAATCAAAGGTCGTTAAGTGCATCGATGCACTTGGGGCTTTAGCCGTGTTCGCGTCGTTTTTCTTCAACGAAGAGTGCGGTCACTCGCTTGCAAGTTTCCTTCCCATCTTGCTCTACGGATTGGTGAGATTCACAATCCAGCTCTACATCACCAATCAAAACCCCATCAAGAGTTTACAGCAGTCGTTTTTCTGCATTTGCTACGTAGCCATTCCACTAGGCTTGATGAGCACCATCAGCTTCACCGAAAACAGTATGCTCCTGCTCAGCATTTTCATTTTCTTGTGGCTCAACGATTCTGGTGCCTACCTTGTGGGCTCCACCATTGGCAAGCACCGCCTGTTTGAACGCATTTCACCCAAGAAGTCGTGGGAAGGCTTCTGGGGCGGCCTCGTTCTTTCCGTGTTGGCTGGTTATGTGATGGGTGCATATTTCAACGATATTTTCCACGGTCCATCGGCACTACTTTTTGCCGGTTGGGGCATGGTGGTTTCGATATTCGCAACGCTTGGCGACCTCACCGAGTCACTCATGAAGAGAACAGCCGGTGTGAAAGACTCAAGCCATTTGATTCCCGGTCACGGTGGCATTCTCGACCGCATCGACAGTCTGCTGTTTGCTGTGCCGGCATCACTAATTTATCTCGTCGTAATCAAAAACTTATTATAATTTTCTAATATGAGTAATCAACGATACGATCTTAGAGGTGTATCTGCCTCAAAAGATGATGTGCATAACGCTATTAAAAAAATTGACAAAGGCGTTTTTCCTCTGGCATTTTGTAAAATAATCCCTGATATTTTGGGCGGCGACCCCGAATATTGCAACATTATGCACGCCGATGGTGCTGGTACTAAATCATCGTTGGCTTATATCTATTGGAAAGAGACTGGCGATTTGAGCGTCTGGAAAGGCGTGGCTCAAGATGCTGTGGTGATGAACATCGACGACCTACTTTGCGTGGGCGCAACCGACAACATCCTTCTTTCCTCAACCATTGGCAGAAACAAGAACCTCATTCCTGGCGAGGTGATTTCTGCAATTATCAATGGCACACAAGAATTTCTTGACGAGCTCAATAAAATGGGTGTGAACATCATTTCCACTGGTGGCGAAACTGCCGATGTGGGCGACTTGGTGCGCACTATAATCGTTGACAGCACTGTGACTTGCAGAATGCGTCGCGACAAAGTGATCGACAACGCCAACATTAAGGGTGGCGATGTGATTGTGGGCTTGGCATCGTTCGGCAAAGCCACTTACGAAACAAAATACAATGGCGGTATGGGCAGCAACGGTCTGACTTCGGCACGCCACGATGTGTTTGCGAAATACATCGCAGAGAAATATCCCGAAAGCTACGATCAGGCTGTGCCTAACGAACTCGTGTATTCAGGTTCTAAGAAACTGACCGAAGTTATCGACGGCGTGGAAGTGAACGCCGGCGAACTGGTGCTTTCTCCTACCCGTACCTATGCACCTGTAATCAAGAAGGTGCTCGATAAGATGCACGACAAGGTGCACGGTATGGTACACTGCACAGGCGGTGCTCAAACCAAGGTGATGCACTTTGTGAAAAACAAGCATGTGGTGAAGGACAACCTCTTCCCTATCCCACCCCTCTTCAAACTCATTCAAGAGGAATCGGGAACCGACTGGAAGGAAATGTACAAAGTGTTCAATATGGGACACCGTATGGAAATTTACGTTTCACCAGAAGACGCTGCCGACATCATTGAAATATCTAAGTCGTTCAATATCGATGCACAAATCATCGGTAGAGTGGAAGATGCAGAAGAAAACCATCTGACCATCAAGAGCGAATACGGCACATTCGAATACTAACGCCACAATTTGCCGAAATGCGACAACTTTTCAGTACATACATGGCGATATGTGCTTTGGCAATGATTTGCCAAGGTTGCGCATCTTCTACGGCAAATGAAAGCGACAGTTACAAACTGCCCGACACGCTTCGTGTGGGCACCCTGTATAGCCCAACGAGTTTCTTCATCTATCGAGGCGACACGCTGGGCTATGATTATGACCGAATTTGTGATTTTGCGAAGGACAAAAAGATAGCGCTAAAATTCACATTGGCTCACAGTATGCAATCGCTACTTCAACTTGTGAAGGACGACAAGGTGGATGTGCTGGCATACGAGATTCCCATTACCGCTGAATTTAACGAGGAAGTGCTGCACTGCGGCGAAACCAACACCACCTATCAAGTGCTGGTGCAGCGTAAGGGCCGACTCCGCATTACAAATGTCACACAGCTGAAAGGCAAAGACCTGTATGTGGAGAAAGGTTCGAAATACGAGTCAAGACTTGAGAACCTCAACAGCGAGATTGGCGGTGGTATCAACATCAAATCGGTGGAGAAAGACACCGTTGATGTTCAAGACCTTGTGAATCAGGTGAGCACGGGGAAAATTCCATATACGATTGTGGATAGCGATATTGCTAAAATCAATAAAACGTATTACAGCAACATCGACATCGGTTTGGAGGTGAGTTTCCCTCAACGCTCATCATGGGCAGTGAACATCAACAACAACGCCCTATCAGACTCCATCGACGCTTGGAGCACAAGCGAGCGCACCATTCTCTATAGCGAAGACATATCAAAGCACTACTTTGAGCAAAGCCGCTATTCGCTCACGCAGGATAACGACACATACGGTGGTAGCGGAAAATATGTGAGGAAAAATGGCGACATCTCGCCATACGACGACTTGTTTAAAGCCTATTCCGGACATATCTCCTACCCTTGGCAACTGCTTGCCGCCATTGCCTATGTGGAGTCGAAATTCGATCCAAGAGTGGTGTCGTGGGCTGGCGCAAGGGGACTGATGCAAATCATGCCCAGCACAGCAAGGGGCTATGGATTCGACACGTCGAAGCTGCACGACCCTGAAGTGAGCGTGAAGGCTGCTGTGCGCGAGCTTTCGAGCTTGGAAAAGTATTTCTCCAGCAGAGTGCCCGACCCTAAAGAAAGAATGAGATTCATGCTTGCCGCCTACAATGGTGGTATTGCCCATATCGTCGACGCCATCAATCTTGCCCAGAAATACGGCAAGAATCCCCATGTTTGGTACGGCAATGTGGAAGAGGCTCTGAAATGGAAGACCAATGAACGATATTACAACGATCCCGTGTGCAAATACGGTTATTTCCGTAGCAACGAAACCGTGAATTATGTTCAAAAGGTGGAAAGTAGATTTGTAGCATATCGTAAATAATAATTTTTTAAAATTTATACATCATGAAGAAAAGGTATTTAAGCGTGGCATTAATCGCCATATTGGCATCATCAATGATGTTCACTTCATGTATTGGTAGTTTCAAGCTCACCAATAAAGTGTTAACTTGGAATAAACAAGTGGGTAGTAAATTCGTCAACGAACTGGTGTTCGTGGCATTCTGGATTCTTCCAGTATATGAGCTTTCGGGCTTGGCTGACTTGTTGGTGCTCAACAGCATTGAATTCTGGTCGGGTGAAAACCCTGTGCAAGCAAGCACAAAGACTATTGACGGCAAGAACGGCAGATACATTGTGAAGAGCGACAAGAATGGCTACACCATCACCAACACCACAGACAAGAGCGTGGTGAAATTCAACTTCGACGCAGCCGACAACTCTTGGAGCGTTTGCAATGGCGACAAGGAAGTGAAATTCCTGCAATACGTTGACGACACTCATGTGAAAATGATTACCCCTGAAGGTGATTTCAAGACCGTGGAATTAAGCGAACGTGGCGTGTATGCCTACAAGCAAATGGTGAACAGCAGCGTTCAATACGCAATGCGATAAACTCCCACATACTCATAATTATAAGAATCCCCAAAGATGCGTTGAGAAAATCTTTGGGGATTATTTGTATCTTATTTTCACTACTCGCTATTAGCGGGAGGCTTTCTTGTAAAGAACCACAGCAATAAGGGTGAACAAAATATTCGGAATCCACATTGCCACACGCGATGAGGTGTAGCCGTTTTGGGCGAAGGTTTGCGTCACCTGCATAAACAGGATGTAGGAAAAACTGAGCACAATACCAATCATGATATTCAATCCTGTGCCACCACGCACCTTTCTTGACGAGAGAGAGAAACCGATAATGGTCAGAATCAGTGCGGCTGCCGTCATAGCATAGCGCTTTTCGTATTCAATCTCGAATTGCTGGATATTAGCCACACCACGCTCTCGCTGTTCGGTAATGTAGCGTTTCAACTCTGGCGAGGTGAGGGTTTCCTGGTCGTTTTTCGAAATCAAGAAGTCTTTCGGGTCGAAGTTCAAGAGCGTGTCCATCATGCTGCCAGTGGTCATTGTTTCCTTCAATCCGTCGAACTTACGATGATTGTAATCGCTCAATTTCCAGCGTCCCAACGTATCGTAAACAGCACTTTGGGCTGTGATTCTCGACACCAACACATTGTCCTTAAATTCCTCAATAGAAATGTGATAGCCATGCTTGGTGGTGTTGTCGTATCGCTCCATGTGAAACATCACACCAGGGCGCATTTGCAGTTGCACATTGTCGCCATAGTCCACTCGCTTGTTTTTCACCCATTGGTTGGTGTATTCAATTCGCTTCACATTGGCAGGCGGAATGATATACAACGACAGTACCAGCGTGCCAATCGAAATAAATACTGCCGACACAATATAGGGTACTGCCAATCGGTTGAAACTGATACCACTCGATAGAATTGCGGTAATTTCGCACCTGTCGGCTAATTTCGAGGTGAAGAAAATCACTGTGATAAACACGAACATTGGCGCAAACTGGTTGATGAAGCCCGGTAGGAAGTTCAAGAAATATTTAAACACAGTTTCCTTCAATGGGGCAAGAAGCATGGCATCGAGTTTTTCGTTGATGTCGAACATTACAATCACCAACAAAAGCATCAGAATGATAAAGAAAAACGTGCCGATGAATTTCTTGATAATATACAAGTCAAATTTCTTGACCAATGGTTTCTTTGCCTCTTTTTTCTTTTCAGCTGTAGATGATTCGTCAGATTCGGCGGAATTGTCAATATCTGACAACTGCTTCTGCTCGTCATCTGCGCTTGTTTCCACACTTGTGGTTGGTGATGTGGCATCACCATTCAATTCTTCGGGCTGTATGTTTTCAATGCTGTCTTGCATGATGCTAACGATTATAGGCGGCGTGTGACACGTTCCACCATTTCATTTTTCCACGACTTGAAGTCGCCCTCAATAATGTGTTTGCGAGCCTCACCTACAAGCCACAAATAGAATGCGAGATTATGAACGCTTGCAATTTGCATCGCCAAAATCTCTTGTGCAACGAACAGGTGACGAACGTAGGCTTTAGAGTAAATCTTATCCACAATCGAAGCGCCATCTTCTTGAAGTGGCGAGAAATCGTCAGCCCACTTTTTGTTGCGCATATTCATAATGCCATGCTGGGTGAAAAGCATACCGTTACGGCCGTTGCGAGTTGGCATCACGCAGTCCATCATATCCACGCCACGATCAATGGCTTCGAGTATGTTGGCTGGTGTGCCCACGCCCATCAGGTAGCGAGGCTTGTCTTCCGGAAGAATTTCGTTCACCACCTCAATCATATCGTACATCGCCTCGGTTGGTTCACCTACTGCCAAACCACCGATAGCGTTACCCTCAGCACCCAAGTCGGCTACAAATTTCGCACTGTCGGTGCGCAGGTCTTTATACACACAGCCCTGCACAATGGGAAAAAAGGCTTGCGAATGGCCATAACGTGGTGATGTGGCATTAAAATGATCCCAACCACGCTTGAGCCACCTTTGAGTAAGACGAAGCGACTTCTCGGCATACTGATAATCAGATGTGCCTGGAGGACACTCATCAAGTGCCATCATAATATCGCTACCTATGCTGCGCTGAATATCCACCACTTTCTCTGGGGTGAACAGGTGCTTTGAACCATCGATATGGCTACGGAATGCCGCACCCTCCTCTTTCAGTTTGCGGTTGCTGGAAAGCGAGAACACCTGAAAGCCACCACTATCGGTAAGAATTGGCTTATCCCAAGCGTTGAATTTATGCAAACCACCAGCGCGCTCAATGATGTCCATACCAGGGCGCAAATACAGGTGGTAAGTGTTGCCCAAGATAATCTGCGCCTTAATATCATCGCGCAGTTCGTGCATGTGAACAGCCTTCACCGCGCCCACAGTGCCCACTGGCATAAAAATTGGAGTCTGGATTTCGCCGTGGTCGGTGCCAATCCCACCCGCACGGGCTTTAGTATCTTTACTTGTCGCTACGACTTTGTAATTCATAATCTGTCTAATTTACTCACAAAATTACAATAATAATTCCAATGGAGCAAAACTTCCCCAACCGCAGCCACAATTTTTGCGTTTTTTGCCAATTGTGCAACTTTATCGCTTCAAACAAATGTGAAACCAAAACCAAAGTGAAACACACGAAACACTTGAAACAACCGAAACAACCGAAACACCCGAAACACCTGAAACACCCGAAACACCCGAAACACCAAAATCAGAATTTTTGAACCAAAACAAGCCCATTTTTCGTCAAAATCGAAACTCATGATGCTTCATCACACCCACATCTAATTTCATCGACCAAATTCAAAGACCTCCTGAACAAAAATACCAACAAAGCGCTCCACGAAGCAACACCAAAAAGGAAAACAAAAAGCCTTGCCACAAAATCAAAAATTTGCGGCAAGGCTATGAAATAGACAGTAATTATGGATTATGCTATTTTGATAAGACTTTTAAGATGAGTTCAGTTACATCAGCAATGTCGATGACACCATCATGATCAATGTCACCCTCAAGGAAATCTTCCACTTTCTTATCTACTATAACGACACCTTGAGCAGTAAGATTTGTGCCATCTTTAGTGGTGGCAGTAATTAATGCCACACCCTTTTTCAAACCAGTAACATTGCCATTCTGGTCAACAGTGGCAATAGTGGCATCGCTTGTGCTCCACACCACATCCTTCATCGCCACATCAAGAGGCTCAACAGTCGCCACAAAAGCGGCGCTCTCCCCTTCCATCACCACTGCATATAATTTATCGAGAGAAATACTTGTCGCCACTACAGGGTTATCTGACGGAGCTTTCACCTCAATAGAGGCTGTGGTGATTTCGTTCACTTTCACACCCAAACATGACGATATATTAATATCGCTGATTTCAATTGCATGCGTACCAGTGTAAGATTCATCAGCTTTTACAGCAAAAGAGAGAATTTGCCCCGAAGTGCCATAATAAGGCTCTGCCGTAGCAGAATACGACATCACTGGAATTTTGCCATTTTTGCGCAAATTTGAAGTGACCACATGATCATCGATGCGGTCGGCATTAAGCTTAAACTCCATCTTCCCCTTTGCGTTAGTCACGACAGAAAGACCTTCTGGAAGCAACATTTCAAACTGGAAGCCAGCCACTTCATCTTGGTTATCCATCATCACGGTGATAGTGGTAGTTCCCCCAGGTGTGATGGTCACATTAGGTGTAAAAGAAAGTTGGTTAACCGCCGCCAACATGGTGGAAGCTGTGAGTAAACTCAATATTATGGATAATAACTTTTTCATTATTTTATAATTTTTATGTTTAATAATCACTTTGAAAGTTTTGCCTGCAAAGCGGATGAAATAGATGCCACCGTCGGCCATTGGATAAGTATTGCGGCCAACATTCACTTTCACTTCTTGCATTACGCCATTAGGACGGACGATTTGAGCCTTACCTGCATCAGTAGCTTCAATAACGATGCTCTGACCTTCGGCATAAGCACAAACAACACTGTAAACGCCTTCAACACCTGTTGTAACAGCAGAGATGCGAGCGGAAGCATCATCAGCCTCACGAGTGTAACCATCTGACTCTGCCAACTTCACATCTGTGAGTTCAATAGCGCCATCACCGCAGAAGCTCTTATCAGCCTGCAAAGTGAGTTTGAGGATAGCCCCGTCATTTCCTGTGAAATATTCGGTAGAAGCGGCAAATGCCATCAAATTGATATTACCAGGCGTATTCTCATTGTAAACTACGGCGTGTCCATCTGTTGCACGACCAGTAAGGGCTACTTTCTTCAGATTTACTCCTGCTGGCAAACGGAGGTTCATTTGTAATGCAGAGAAGTCAACTGTATTGTCAAGCATCACATCAACTGTGCGTTCTTCCCCTGGGTTCAGCATAAAGTCGGCTACATGGAGCACATCGTGTGATTCGCCAAATCGAGGAGCGGCACTCACTGTCACACTATTTCCGACTGCAATATTTGCCACAAGAAGAACATCGGAAACATTAATTATGCCATCCTTGTTGACATCTGCCGCCCTAAAGATGAAACCGTCCACATCTTTACCCACCGATACATTAGCGGTTAGCAAAACATCTTGAACGTTCACCTTGTGGTCGTTGTTAACATCACCAAGAATTACTGGCATTGTACTCAATACTGACGTGATGTCATCGCATCTGTGTCCTTTACCATTGGATTCGGAAATGAGTATTTCACGGAAAATCAGTTGATGATCGCCTTCTTTCACATCCTCGTCAGCCACAAGCTTGATGTAAAAGATTTCTCCAGATTCGCCAATAAAGGGCTCAGCAGATGGAGAATAAGCCAATACACGTATTGACCCATCACTCAGTTTGTTAGTGGTAACTACGTGGTCCACGCAGCGGTCAGCATTTAGCGTAATGTCGTATTTACCTTTACTGTTGAGAGCGACTGCGAATCCGTCAGGCACAGTGAAATCAGTTTGAAAACCACCTATTTCTTGTTTATTTGCGAGCGACAACGCCACTGTGACAATATCGCCATTCACACATAAATAGTTGCCCACAGAAAGAGAAGGTGATGAAGTCGGAGTGGAAACTACTATTGTGGCAGAATCTGAAAGAACTGTGCCATCGGTAGTGGTAGCAGAAATTAATGCTGTTCCTGCGGTTAAAGCCGTCACAAGTCCCTCATCATTCACTGAAGCCACTTCAGGATTATTTGAAAACCAAGCCACAGTCTTGGTTGAAACATTCTCTGGTAAAACTTTTGCTGTCAGAGACAATGTATCACCTATCATCAAATTAGCTGACTGTTTATTCAGCGAAATTGATTCAGCCTTAATAGTTTATTGAATTACAGTCGTTTGTCCACTATTATATATATCAATTATTATACCAAATATGCTTATAATAGCATAAGACAAGAGAAATGACACCCCAAATAATGTAACTATATTTATATACTCTGCAATTTCTGATGTATATCCCCACTCAATACATACAGCAATAATAATTGAAAATACAACACTAATAGCCAGCAAAGAAAGGCAAGCAGCAAAACCAGCATTTATTCCCTTAATGAATTTTCTCCCATCGTCAGTCTCGGTTGCTTTTTTAAATGAATTTCCAGTAAAAAATGTGAGTAATACAGTATAGGCAGCAAGTACCAAACCAATCATGGCTGGCACTATTTCGTTTGCTAATCCTATTACTGTTTTTAAAATATCTAATGAATCTTTGGAAGAAAGATACGTGCCAACACAAATGGCTATGGAGATAATTATTGGCAACGTAATATCTCTTAAGAATCCTTTTAAACCATAATATCGAAAAAGACTATTCCACCCAAAATCTGATTTTTCATTATTCTTGTCCATTGCTATTGTTGTTTGAATAACGAGCTCGCAACTCATTATATATAGTTGAACAAATATTATTTATAATCTGTGAAAGTTTTAGAATAAATGGATGCTCATCAGTATCAATCACCTCCAATCCAGAATTTTCTCCTCTTTGCACAACAGCTTTAACATTACCGTTGCTTTCTGAAAGATTAATTATAGATTTTATTAAGCCATCTTCTTGGCAAGACAATGGATGCTCCTTCGAACCATTGATTTTAATATCAAAGCTGCAAGGATTAGCGTCCCTCATTTTAGTTTCAAATATAGCTTGAAATCCATCTGTGTGACCAGGGTTTGAAAATGATATGTGAGCATCAATAGTAATCAAAGCATGAGCACACAAGATCTGATCTAATGTTTCTCTATCTTTGATTAAGTCCACATCAAAACCTTCAGGTTCAATAGTATTAAGTGCACCTTGTAGATAAGTCAGGATATAATTTATAGTTATTTCCGTGTTTTTCTTGACAGCTAATGTGTGGACAGATGGTATGAATATCAACACAGATTCCTTTTTATTTGCAACAACATCTGTATTCCAATCAATTTCCATATCCTCCTTGGTCCTTCTGTTGTAAAACTTTTCTGGATCAATTATCGTGTAAGCAACCAACTTGGTTTCTATATAGTGAGGGATATTGTTATTGTCGAATTGTTGTGAAAAGGACATGGTTCTTATGCTAGCGAATCGGTTCGAAGTTTTTGGCAACTCAATTAATGGATCTTGTTCGTTGATAAGGTTCCATGCATCAACATAATGTTGTGGTGTTTGATTACTTCTTGCTTTTATGTTAATAACATACCATGAAGTTTGCCTATTTACAACTCTGTCCATACCTATGATTTTGTTAATTGTATTAATATGCTAATTATTAGTTTTAAGAATAATCAAAGTTCCATCATTATCCTTGCCTTCATACTTCAAAACACCTTTCTTCTGCAGAAGAAAGGTCTCGTTCAATGGTGCATTGGCTCACCTACAAAGTTTCCGACATTTGTTTTGCCGATGATTGTCGGAGATTCTTTTATGAGATAGAGCATTTTCTACCGACGCTCAGCGAGTTTCGACTTCAAAACATCTTCGACATTCGGGGAATCAGAGGATTCGTATAGATGGTCTCGAATTGGGTCGGCATAGTCACGAATCTTACTGCTCATGGTCTCGCATACTTGTTGTACGTCATCAAGCCTTTTGACACCGCCGTCATTATCAATGCCGAAGAAAAGTGAGCCTCCCAATCCCTTGGCAAAAGTGCTTACGCTTCAACCAACTTTTAGGTTTCTTAACTTCAAGCATTAACTTGAAATCGTATGCAGAACATTCTGCTATCAAAACCTTTAATTCCATTGTATAAAATACTCATTTCTTATCATACAAAGGTACACATTTTTATTGAGAACAAGGCATTAAAACATTGTTTTGCACATATTTTTAAGCAAATTTTATCTAAAACAACACTTATGTAGCTCAAAAAGTTCCCATAATTGATGTTTTTTCGTATCTACGCAACGCATAGTGACCTCACGCCATCTTTTGCAAGACATATTGCTCACATCCTGCCAAATTAGCACACCGAAAGGATAAACAGAGAAAGCCTAGCAGGATTATGGTGACAGTTTGCGCTTTTCCTTGACTTAAAGATGGTGTGCAGTCTAAACAAAATGTTAACATTAATTACACGTAATATGAGACTGATATTTACTAATAACCTAAGTCCGAGATAAGATAAGACTAACTATAGCAATTGCAAAGTAGTGAGGCGTGGGGCGTGTGGGGTGAAATTGGTGGGTTGAGGTTTTTTTTGTAACTTTGTGGATTGAAACAATAATGAATTATTTATGGGCATTTTCAGCAAATTTTTCTCAAAAGAAAAAAAGGAAACTCTCGACAATGGTTTGAAAAAAACCAAGGAAGGCGTATTCAGTAAAATAGCGCACGCTATTGCGGGAAAATCGACAATCGACGACGATGTTCTCGACAATCTTGAAGAGGCTTTCATCACAAGCGATGTGGGCGTAGATACCACCTTGAAAATTATCAAGAGAATACAGGACCGTGTTGCTCGCGATAAGTATGTTGGCACCTCTGAACTCAACGCCTTGCTTTGCGACGAGATTTCACAAATGCTTGCCGACAACAATAATAGCGAAGTAGCCGACTTTACCGTTGCCACCGACAAGAAACCGTACGTGATTATGGTGGTGGGCGTGAATGGTGTGGGTAAAACCACCACTATCGGTAAACTCGCCTACAACTTCACCCAAGCTGGCAACAAGGTGGTGCTCGGTGCTGCCGACACCTATCGTGCCGCCGCTGATGAGCAGCTCGAACGCTGGGGCGAAAGAGTGGGCGTATCGGTGATTAAGCACAAAATGGGTACCGACCCTGCTTCGGTGGCTTACGACACGGTGAAAAGCGCCGTGGCACAGGGCGCCGACGTGGTGATTATCGACACCGCTGGCCGTCTGCACAACAATGTGGGTTTGATGAACGAGCTGACAAAAATTAAGAATGTGATGAAAAAGGTGGTGGATTGGGCTCCTAACGAAATTCTGCTGGTGCTCGATGGCTCTACCGGTCAGAACGCATTTGAGCAAGCGAAGCAATTTGTAGCAGCCACTGAGGTGAATGCCCTCGCTATCACCAAACTCGACGGCACCGCCAAGGGTGGCGTGGTGATTGGCATCAGCGACCAGTTTAACATTCCTGTGAAATACATCGGTCTGGGTGAAGGTATGACCGATTTGCAGATCTTCCGTAAAGAGGAATTTGTGAGGAGTCTGTTCGGCAAAGAATAATAGAATAATATGCGTAAAAACAAGATTGACATCATATCGCTGGGTTGCTCTAAAAACCTGGTGGACTCAGAACACCTTATCCGCCAGTTTCAAGCCAACGGCTACAGTGTGGAGCACAACCCCAGCCGTGTGGACGGGGAAATAGTGGTGGTGAACACCTGCGGTTTTATCCGCGACGCACAAGAGGAATCCATCGACATGATTTTGGAGCTTGGCAGAGCAAAAAAAGAGGGTAAAATCAAGAAGCTCTTTGTGATGGGCTGCTTGGCAGAGCGCTTTATGGCGCAGCTCATCGACGAGTTGCCCGAAGTTGACAAATTCTACGGTAAATTCAACTGGAAAGAAATGCTCAACGACCTTGGCAAAAGTTACAAGGAGGACCTGTCGAGCGAAAGATACCTCACCACCCCCAAGCATTACGCATATCTGAAAATATCGGAAGGCTGCAATCGCTTTTGCGCCTTCTGCGCTATACCTTTAATCACCGACCGCCACAAGTCGGTGCCAATGGACACGCTGCTCAACGAGGTGAAGCACTTGGTGAGCCAAGGCGTGAAGGAATTTAACGTGATTGCGCAAGACTTGTCGTCGTACGGTCTTGACCTCTACGGCAAAATGATGCTGCCTGAGCTGATTGACCAAATGGCGCAAATCGAGGGTGTGGAGTGGATTCGCTTGCACTACGCCTACCCTACCCAGTTCCCTTACGACATTCTCCCCGTGATGGCGAAGCACGATAATGTGTGCAAATACCTCGACATCGCTTTACAGCACTCTTCCGATAAGGTGCTCAACAATATGCAGCGCCGCATCACCAAGGCTGAAACCATCGAGCTGATTAAGCGCATACGCAAAGAGGTGCCGGGCATACACATTCGCACTACGCTGATGGTGGGATTCCCTGGTGAGGGCGAAGAAGAATTCCGCGACCTTGTGGATTTCGTGGAAGAAATGCGATTTGAGCGAATGGGCGCTTTCGCCTACAGCGAAGAAGAAGGCACATTTGCCGCTAAACACTTCGACGACATCATTCCAGAGGACGTGAAAGCCGACCGCCTTGATAAAATCATGGAGATTCAAGAGGAAATTTCGGATGAAATCCAATCGAAGAAAGTGGGCAACGTTTATAAAGTGATCATCGACAGCGTGGACGAGATGTATTACTCTGGCCGCACCGAATGGGATTCGCCAGAGGTTGACCCCGAAGTGCTGATTCCTGTGGAAAACGGCAAATTAGAAATCGGCAACTTCTACCAAGTAGAAATCACCGATGCCACACCATTTGAATTGTTCGGTAAAGTGGTGGGATAACAATATGGACTAAAACAATTGAAAAGAGCCCAAATTTCCACACACGACAACACTATAAAGTTAGAGCCATACCCCATAAGGTATGGCTCTAATGCATTGATGATTGCGATTGAAACTAAAACGCCAATTTATTAACGCATTGGAAACATGCCGAAGGCATGTCCCTGCGTTATAATCGAACTTATTTTCGACGCAACAAGTCATTCTTATCCTCGATTTGAGGCAGTTCGTTTTCCTTATCGTCGGCGTAGGTGCCGTATTCGGCTTCTTCTCTACGCTTCTGGCGATAATACTCCTTTTTCTTCAGCACAAAATGCAGTGCCACGATGATGACGAGCCCTACGCCAATCACACCATAGTAGTGCCAGTAATCACCATCAGCCAAACGCTCGCGCCCAAGCCATGCCATCAGGCACAAATACAGGAACAAACACAGTGGCACGAATACCGACATCTTAATTTTGCTCTTCATTTTCTATCTCCTTTTTGTAAGGCGAGGTTTCGGGATTGAACTCACCTTGAATCAAATACTCATATATTTTCACACAAGCCCACGCGTCGATTGCGGCATAACGCTGCTGCGAATCGGTGAGCGATTCACATTCCCAGTTGGTAAGGCGCTGCGATTTGCTGATTTTCTGATTAAAGAGAATAGCAAAAATCTTCTGTAGGCTAATGTCGCTGATTTTGTAGCGTCCCACCATCTTTTGGAGTTCCACGAATCCACCCGGAGCCACATCGGTCACTTTCGAGAGTTGGCGGAAATCGTCTTGAGTGGAAAGCCCAATCTTCAAGCAGTGGTCATCTGCCAAATAATCGGCAAGCACCTGCGGCACACCAATCTTATTGACCCTGAAAAGAAAACAAATATCGGAAGTTGACAACTGGATCAATGCCACCTTGTGGTGCTCACCTTTTCTGAACGATGGGCGCGTTTCGGTGTCAAACCCTACAACATCGGCTTTGCGGAGCACATCGACAGCCGCTTTCAATTGAAATATCGAATCAATCACCACCACCTTGCCTGGGAACACCACCTGTGGGAGCGAATTAACCTCGGTTTTATCAATCGCAATCTTATACATTTGTCTTCTATCTATATATCTATAATATGTGGTTTTACTAAAAAACTCTGAAGCATAGTTGCTCCAGAGTTTCATATATAAAGTTTTGTTGGATAATCAATTATTTAAGAGCATCCTGTACCTTGTCGTTAGGAACCATGCGCTCAACAAATACATAGGCACCAGTCTTTTCAGAGCGTACCATCTTAATAACTTTGCTATATGTACGTCCTTCACCAGTTTGAAGGGTTGCAACTACTTTTTTTGCCATGATTCAAATATTATTTAATTTCCTTGTGGATAGTGTACTTCTTCAAATAAGGATTGAACTTCTTCAATTCCAAACGTTCTGTTGTGTTCTTGCGGTTCTTAGTGGTGATGTAACGTGACATTCCTGGCACACCGCTTGCCTTTTGTTCTGTGCATTCAAGAATTACTTGAACTCTATCGCCTTTAGCTTTTTTTGCCATGATTCTCTAATTACTTTACAAATGTTTTGATTTCTTTTAAGTTACCTTCAGCAGCAGCTTTCTTCAATGCTGCATCGAGACCGATACGGTTGATGATACGCAAACCTGCAGCTGACACGGTCAAGCGGATCCAAGTTTGTTGTTCAACCCAGTAGAACTTACGATTGAAAACGTTTACGTTGAATTTACGTTTTGTTCTTCTCTTAGAGTGCGATACATTATTACCAGTAATCGCCTTCTTGCCTGTAATTTCGCAAACTTTTGACATAGTTGTGTTTAATACAATTTAAATGTTCAAAATTTATTTTTGATTACTCGACTCAAGACGGTTACTTCTACCTCGCAGTAGCACAATATCCATGGCCTAATGTGGTCCACCATCACTTCGCGAAGTGAGAAGGCGACGCGCTGTGTGGCTGCCATTGGGGCTAATAAAAATATCGTCCTACGCTTTACGCATTGCCTAAAGCATCACAGCAATGCATCGAAGTTTCAACGATCATGTCACAGAACAGGACTAACGGGAAGTCGTAGTACACTGCCTTGAAATCGACTGCAAAGATACACATTTTTTTTCATTCCACAAAACTTCTCCACAATCAATCACCCATTTAGACAAAATCGGTCATTAAAAACCACATGCCCTAATGACGGTTCAGTGGATAATAACTGGGGGACTGAAACAAAAACATAAAAAACAGCCTTTTAGCGATGCCAGTGCTTCGCACCTGTCGTTAGTGCTGTGGCATGTCTGATTTCAAGCCGAGGCTTGAATCAGCCACACCACATCACCAACGCCGCCCTCGCCAGCGAGGTCGGTGGC
>SAMEA104315433__coassemble_716_pt1 | contig 14573 bp, 6 predicted proteins | sample SAMEA104315433__metabat2_low_PE_009 | metagenome-assembled genome bin SAMEA104315433 (sample SAMEA104315433) | gut metagenome | biome: Monkey gut; feature: monkey-associated habitat; material: faeces | place: China | collected 2013
AGTTACCTGCCAAGATAATGTTAATCAGAGCGGTAACGTCGGATACGTTCACTACACCGTCGGCGTTGATGTCGCAAGTAGCGTCAGCGTAAGTTGCAGTGCCGAGAATCTTGTTGATAAGCGCAGTAACGTCAGATACGTTAACCACGCCGTCAGCGTTGATGTCGCCCTTGGTGCCTGGCTGCTCAGAGCCACCCACATTTTTGCCCATTTTATACACGCCCATGCCGTTGTAAGCCTTAAAGGTGAAGATTGTGGCTACATCCTCGCCATTTTCCTTATCCACATCCACATTGAGGCAGTGAATACGCAATCCGGTGTCGCTAACCTTACCGAGACTGTCGGCAGGAATTTGCCAGTATTTCTTCATACCACCCAGCGACATGCCTTCACCCAGTTCCACGATATTGGCTTGGCAACCGTGGCCATTGCCATCATAAGCAGCAATCACATAGGTGAACATATTCTTGCCATCGATAGTAAATTCAGCCATACCGTTGGCGGTGAGTTGTGGTTGGAGTTCGTGTGGCACTTCTTCAAAAGTGTCAATCAACGAGCCACTCACATCGTAAAGCACAGGGGCAGAGTCGAAACAGTCGATATAGAATAGTTCGCCCGAATAGCGGTCTTCATCAGTAGTGCCGAGAACCATCTTCACAACTGGTGCGAGGCTAAAACCGGTTTTTGTTTCGGGATAGAAAGCGGTAAATTCGATAGAGTTGTCGCCCTCAAATCCACCTTCAAATTCCTCAGCGCCCTTGTCGGCGTGCCAACGATAGCAGGTAGCACTACCAGCACCACCAGTGTTGTTGCCGATGGTCATCACATTACATTCGGCTTTTTCACGAGTGATGTCGCCAATCACGTCGAGGTAGTCGGTACGCTCCAGTTTATCGCCCTTTGGCAAGCGAAAGACAAGCGTCATTGCACCCGTTTGGGTATCTACCATGTAAATAGGAATTTCGGTAGCCACATTGCTGGTCATCGGAGCCACCCAAACGTGGTCAAAGTTGTCGCGACCAATACTTGCCACACCCAAGAAAGCGGTGTAAGGCGTGCCGTTGAGCGTAAGGTCGAGGTCGGGAAGTGGAGATCCGTCGGCTACCTTAAAGCGGTGAATCACCGATTGCGAAAGTGTATCATTGCCCACCACCACTGCTTTTTCCTCACTGCGCGCCACATAAATGATGCCCTCACTCATCACAGCAGTGCGGGCACGCGTATTACAAGCCGCATCGCGAATGAATGTGGTGGTGTGAACACGGTCGTAAATCCACTGATTCACTAAATTGTAGCCATTTACAGGCTCATACTTTTGCCCATCTGTAACAGCAAATGAGGCAATGGCTGATAGCATAGCCATCATCACCAAAAGTAGATTTTTTTTCATGTCAATGTGTATTAAAATTGTTATCAGTTTTTTATCGGCATAAAGGTACAAAAAAAATTAAAAGCATAGTTACATATGGGGCAAAAAAATCCCCTGCGTGGTGGATGCCACACAGGGGGAGATATTTGATGAGATGGTTAGGTGGATTTTATCGTCGCCCTAACTTCTAAATTCTTTTTTAGTTACCTGCCAAGATAATGTTAATCAGAGCGGTAACGTCGGATACGTTCACTACGCCGTCGGCGTTGATGTCGCAAGTAGCGTCTGCGTAAGTTGCAGTGCCGAGAATCTTGTTGATAAGAGCAGTAACGTCAGATACGTTAACCACGCCGTCAGCGTTGATGTCGCCCTTAGTGCCTGGTTCTTCACCACCACCTACGTTCTTACCAATTTGGTAAACTGCCATACCGTTGAAGCTCTTGAAGTCGAAGAGAGTAACAACGTCTTTAGCGTCGTTGTATTCTACGTTGAAGCAGTGTACACGGTTACCACCGTCAGAAGTTTGACCGAGGCTGTCGGCAGGAATTTGCCAGTACTTAGTCATACCACCGAGTGACATACCTTCACCGAGTTCTACGATGTTAGCTTGGCAACCGTGGCCAGTACCAGCGTATTGAGCGATTGAGTAAACCATAAAGTTACGGTTGTCGAGAGTAAATTCAGCCACACCGTTAGTACCAGCTTCTGGATAGAGAGCCTTGTCAACTGCTTCGAAGCTGTCGATGATGCTACCAGTCACGTCGTAGAGAGCTGGAACAGAGTTGAAGCCGTCGATATAGAAAAGTTCACCAGCGTAAGGAGTTTCGCTTGCTGGGTCGTAGCACATCTTCACAACTGGTGCGTAGCTCCAGTTAGTCACTGTTTCAGGGAAGAAAGCAGTGATTTCGAGAGAGAGGTCACCCTCGAAGCCGCCTTCAAATTCTTCAGCGCCTTGGTCAGCGTGCCAGCGGTAGATAGTAGCCACCTGAGTACCAGCGTTCATAATGTTACATTCAGCTTTTTCGCGAGTGATGTCACCAATCACATCGTAGTAGTCGGTACGAGCAATCTTGTCACCCTTGCTGAGGGTAGTAACGAGAGTGAGCTCACCAGTTTCTACGTTGAGTGTGTAAACAGGAATATCAGCAGCCTTTTCGCCAGTGTAAGGGATTACCCAAACGTGACCGAAGTTGTCGCGGCCAATGCTGTTCACGCCCAAGAATGCGCCGTAAGGCTTGCCATTGAGAGTTACATCGAGTGCTGGAAGTTCGGCACCAGTCTTAGCATCGAGACGATAGATTACTGATTGAGGCACAGTGTCGCCAGGAGCCACAACAGCGGCCTTAACTTCTGAGCGAGCAATGTAGATAACGCCATTGTTCATCACAGCTGTACGTGCGCGAGTGTTGCAATATTCAGCCTTAGGGAACACAGTTGGAGTGTGGAAACGGTCAAGGATCCAACTGTTTACAATTTTGATGCCGTTCACTGGTTCATAAGTCTGACCGTCAGTGACTGCAAATGCAGACGCAAATGCCACGAGAGCAAGCGCTGCAGTAAGTAAAAATTTCTTCATTTTTTAAAATAGGTTATTAAAATTATTAATTAGTTTTAGAATAGTCGAACTATACTCTCTACAAAGTAACTACTTTTTCCGCAAATAACCAAATTTTCACCTCAGAAACTTCTAAAAGGAGTCAACAAGCCAACAGGTCAACAGGTCAACAAGTTTTTGGGGGAGATGGGTCTGTAATGGGTCTGCTTGGGTCTGCTTGGGTCCGAAAAACAAAACACCTATTTAATCCATTTAATCCTATTAACACCTAAAAAAATAAAATAGGGTGATAATCGGATTTCAATGGATGAAATAGGTGTAAATTAATGCGGTAGGGACGTGATATTTCACGTCCGCCCAGCAAAACGGTAATATATTGAAAATTAACCATTTGCGGCGGACGCGAAATATCGCGTCCATACCATCCTCCCCAGTTGGGAGGGTCTTACTTCAAAATCATATTAATCAGCGCGGTTACGTCGCTCACGTTGATTTCGCCGTCGCCGTTGATGTCACACACGGCATCGGAGTAGGTGCTGCTGCCGAGGATTTTGTTGATCAGGGCAGTAACGTCGCTCACGTTCACCTCGCCATCGCCATTGATGTCGCCTGGCAGTGGGGCTGCCACATAGTGGAACTGGAGAATGGGCGAATAGTCGGTGTAGAGCGTGGTGGTGGAGCCGGCTTTGCCGTAAGCGTAGCGCGCACGCACATAGTACGACTTGCCATCTACAGGGCGACCTGTGCCAGTCATTTCATTAAGCGCAATGGTGGCAAATTGGCCTCCTGTGAGCGTGGTCTTCCACGATGTGCGAACAGGGAACGACTTCGATGTGCTGATTTCGATGCGGAGCGATTGTGCGCCTTCCTGTGGCACAACGTCGATGTGCTGATTGCCACGCAGCGTAGTACCGTCGGCAGCTGGAGTGACGAAAACAGGAGCCGCAGGCACCACATTCACGGTGGTGAATGACGACACCTCGCTCTGGTCGGTGGCATCGCCCAAACGAGCGGTGATTTGAGCATAATAGGTGGTGCCGCCAGCCAATGCAAAGCGTGGCACACGCACCGATGCCTCGGTGGTCTCAACCGTATATTCTGGCGTGGTCATTTTAGCATTCGATGAAATGCTGAGGGTATAGACGGTGCCTTCGGCTGCCTTTTCCCAACTGATTTCGGGCATCAATTCCACATCAGCAGCACCATTTGCGGGGGTCTTGACGGTCATCTTTTCGCAAGTGAACGAAGCCACATCGCTGGTGGTGCTGGAGAGGTTCAAACCGCGCGACGACACTCGCCAATAGTAGGTGCCTGGTGTGATACCTGGGATTTTGGCGATTGCCACAGCGGTGTCGGGCACTTCGATATATGCCACAGCATTTTTGCAAGCCGCATCACTAAACACCTCCACGGTGTGGATGGTGCCGTCGGTGCGCCAAGCGAGGTTGGAGAGCATAGGCACAGTGGCACCGTTGGCAGGGTTGGTGATAACGGGCTTTTGAGCCGGACGCGACTGGCTGCCTGCAAGCACTGGCGCAAACTCGTTTTCCCAACGGTCGAGAATGGTGACAGCAAAGCGATATCCAGTGGCGTAAGCTTCCTTGATGTCGTAGCTATTGGGATAGGTGAAGCCGAGCAGATATTGCGCTTGGCAGCGGAACGACGCATCGTCCACACTATCGGGAATGGCATAAATGGCGTAGCGCACGTTATCCACCGCGTCCCATTTGAGGGTGTTGCCCTCACGGCGGCAGTTTGCCACGGTGCCATACTGCTGCGGTGGAGCAATCCACTCGGTGCTTGGGCTAAGCGCAGGAGTGGTGAACACCTGCTTTTTGAGCCAGCGGCGCAATCCCCAAGTTTTGCCGTTGATGGTGCCGTTGTTGTTGCGCCAAGTGCTGTATTTGAAATACACCATACCTTGTGCGCCAGCATCGCGCATCACATTCACCTGCTTCACAAATTCAGCCAAATCCCAACCATCTCTACCAAAGTTGGAGCAAGATTGGCTGATATACACATGGCGATTGAATTGCTTGCCTATCTTACCCCACCAATCGGTCACTTCGTCGAAGTTGCCGGTGGTATTCCAATACACCTGTGGCGAGATAAAGTCGATGGTGCCGCGAGTGACCCACGCCATAGGGTCGCTGTAGATTTGGTTGTACTGCCAATCCGAGCCCGGACTTGGTTCCACGCCATACTTTTCAGCCACTGCTGGCGATGAGCAAGCCACACCAGCTGGGCCGATGCCGAAGCGCACCCAAGGCTTGGTTTGCTTAATCATGGTGTTAACATCAGCCACCATCTGGTTCACGTTTTCGCGTCGCCAGTCGCCTTGGCTGAGCGTGCCGCCGCCGTTTTGGTATGCATTGTAGAGGTCGGCATCGAGCGAGAAGTCGCAGCCACCCTGATTGTAGAAATAGTCGTCGAACACCAACCCGTCCACATCATATTTGCTGATAATGTCATGGCACACGTCAACCACTCGCTGGCGCACTTCGGGAATACCGGGATTGAGCACCGTTTCGTAGTCGGTGGTGAGCAGCCATTCGGGGTGAGTGTGGATATAGTCGCGGTCGCTCTGACCCCACTTGGTCGACTTTGGAGAATAGCGGTAGGGGTTCACCCAGGCGTAGATTTCAATGCCACGCTTGTGCGCCTCCTGCACAATCCATTGCAGAGGGTCGAAGGCAGGCACATCGCCACGCTTTGCCACAATGTAGCTCGACCATGGCTCATAAGCCGAATTATACATAGCATCGCACATGGCGCGCACATGGTAATACACGGCGTTCATATTGTTGGCAGCCAATGTGTCGAGCATACGCTGACACGCCACCTTCATGGTGTTTGCATTGCTTTCGGTGATGTGGCTGGAGGGCCAGTCGCTCACATAGGCACTCATCCATACGGCGCGTTGCTCACGCTTTTGCTGCGCCTGTGCCGTAGCCACCCCAAAGAGCAAAGCCACACAAATTGCGAATTTGAAAATAGAGTTCATGATAAAAAAGTATTTTTTGGAAAATGTTTTAGAAGATTTTTTAGAAGAATTTTTAAGAAGTTAAGAAGTTAGGGAAGTTAAGAAGTTAAGACGGCACCATTGCCAATAAAAAAACTATCGTCTTAACTTCTTTAACTTCTTAACTTCTTAACTTCTAAGTTAACTCCTTAACTTCTTAACTTCTAAGTCAACTTCTGATTAAAAACAAAGCAGGGGACGCTGAATTTGGTATTAGCGTCCCCTGCTGTCATATTTCAGTTAAGAAACAGTCGAGAGAGGTGGATTAAAACAATGCTGTCTTGCGTGGGTTGATGCAGACGCCAAGAATCTTGTCGTTGTTGTCCATGAATTTATGAACAGTCTTGGTAGCTGGATCGTAGTACATCAAGCCAGTGGTGTAAGTCTTATCGCTTGGGAGCGCACGGAAGCCAAAGTACACATAGTGTGTGTTTGGATCGACAGCAAACTGAGTGGTGAACACACCTTCAGCAGCGGTGTTGTTGATTGGGTCGGCGTCCATATTGATAAACTTATTGTAGTTGCTGTATTCCACAGTCTTGTCAGAAGCAGGAATGTCGTATTCGCAGAAACCAACACCAGGAGTGTTGCCATTGGTCATCCAAACATAGAGCTTGCCAAGGTCTTCATCGAGGGTGAAGGCACGAGGTTGGGTGGTTTCGAGCACGATTGGGTGAGGAATCTTCACGCCTGCGCCAGTCTTGCCGATGTCGCTGGTCTTGAAGCGGTAGATACCGTTACCAGAGTAGTTCTTAGCCCACCAGAACATACCGCTCTTGTCGATGTAAAGACCAGTGTGGATAGCACCGTAAGCGATACCTTGACCGTAGTAAGCGAGTTGGTTGTTCACTACGAAGTAGCCGGCATTGCTTGAGTAGATGGTGCTTTCGCGAGCGCCACGAGTGCTCAAAGGAATTTGACGGATACCGGTGTTACGGTCGGTGTAGTAGAGGTAAGTGCCATCGGTGCAGCCTTGGAATGGGTCGTTGAACGCCTGACCACCTACGTTGGTAATCATCACATTCACGTTAGAACCATCAGCAGCCATCACGGTAATCTTACCGTCGCCGAGAGTGTTGTCTTCGTCGTTCACATAGTAGTATTGCTTACCGCAGTCGAGGATGTAAACATTGTCTTGTTCAGCACCTGCATCGGTCTTTTCGGTTGCAAACACGAGTTGAGTAGGCATGTTACCAGAGTTCACACCCATATCGAATGGGAGGTTCTTGGTGCCCTTAGGGAGCTTGCTCATATCCACCAGCTTGTAAGCCTTGATGTTGCCACCGAGCTCAGCGTAGTAGATGGTTGGGCATGGGTCAGAAGTACCCACTTGCACATTCACATAAGAGTCTTCCAAGCGACGGTTTTCGCCGTTCACGTCGAACCAAGTTTGCAATTCAATCTTCTGTGAACCGATGTTCTTGAAGCTGAGTGCGCCAGGGTTGTCGATGGTGCCATCTTCGTGAGAGTAGCCCACAAATTCAGTAAGTTCGGTGCCATCGGCAGTCTTGGTGCCTTCTGGGAACTTCCAAACATACTTACAAATCAACTTTTCAGGGTTAGGCAACTCGATGCCAAGGTTCACTTGCACATCGTTGATTACCACCACTGGTTCGGTTTGGCTGGTCACGCTCAATACTGGAGCGATGTCGTAAATCATCAAAGGTGATGACTTAGAGCCGGCACCGTCGACGGTGAGAGTAACGGTGTAAACACCTGCCTTTTCATATTTGTGCTTTGGATTAGCTTCGTTAGAAGTTTGACCATCGCCGAAATCCCAAGTCACGTTGCCACTCTTTGAAGAGGTGTTGGTGAATTGGACAGTTGACACGACATAGAAGTCGAGCGCATATTCATCGCCATCTACCTGGTAAGTGAAATCCACGTCCTTTGATGGGAAGTTGCCATAGTTTGGTTCCTTGTCCACACAAGAGGTTACAGCCAGCATCATAATGGCCAAGAGTAAGAAATTCTTTATCATTTTCATAGCGGCTTCGTATTAATTGAGTGTGATTTCTTCATTGTTACTTGTGATACCCACCTTGCCTTCAGTGTCGTAAACACGGTAAGTAGGCTGCAAATAGTAGGTACGAGAAAAATCTACGTTGTAAACCTTGTTACCAGAATCATAAATCCAGTCGATGAATGGAATGGTGCTGATAAGGTCTTTCCAGTAAGGCATATACTGTGCGCGCACAGTAGTGATCTTGCCACCGGTGTCATCGCTGTAGCGGCTGAAGAGCCATGGTGATGACTTGTAAACAGGATACACGTTCACGCCTTCAGGAGCGGCCTCTGGAGTGGCGATTTCGTTGTAAGTGGTCTTTTCGTCAACTACGGTGATGTAGTAGTAGTGGTCGATTTCGTCAACCATCTCACCCTTGCTGTTCTTCACCTGAGTGTACCAAGCGTCGCTCTTCTTGTCGCTCTCGGTTTCGGTTGGGAAGTTAACGCCATATTTAGCGTTGAGGGCTTCAAAAGTTTCCTTCTTGAAGTCGTACTTCACATACACGTTGCGGAGGTCGTTGTAGTAAGTGCTGTCTTTGGTGAGAGTGGTAATCATGTGTTCCACAAACTCAGTGTCGAAGCCTTCTGGATAGTAGCTCTTAAACTTATCTTCGTCCCATTGTGATGGAGCTTTCCATACCACAGGAGCGAGAGTGCGTGAGGTTGGGAATGAGTCGGTGAGCACGAATTCGTGTCCGTCCCATTCAGCCTTAGAGTGAGCATATTTCGCCACGCTTTGTGCGCTGCGAACAGTGTCGGTAACTGAATACGACTTGTTGTAAGCCAAAGCGGTGGTGAGCTTAGCGGTGGCAGAAGCGGTTTGTTCGCGCTTCACCTGCACCCACACTTCGCTATGGTCGATTTGGCGGTCAGCCGAGGTGTAGTATTTAGCCTTGAAGCCTGCATAGTTGCCCGACTTCACCACCTTAGAGCTTTGTTCCCAGTCTACGGTAGGCAGCACTTGGCCAAGCTCGCCCTTGTCGGCGATGAGGTCGTGATTGGCGCAAGAAGTAAGCACCAACGCTCCCAAAGCTAAAGAACCTATAATATTTAATATTTTCATAATCGTTAGGTGTAATAAATCTTTTAATTAATAACGAGTTCTCACTTATTATTCGCCGGTGAGCGATGTCACTTCACCATATTTCTTAGCCCAAATCATTGGTTCTTGCAGCCACTTGTAGTTCTTGTAAGCGCCAAGGCGTTCAAGTTCGGAGCGGTTGTATTTTTCCTCAGTTTCTGGGTCGTAGTTGATACGTTGAATCCAAGTGTTCTCTTTTTGAGCTTCGGTCAAGCCATCAATCCAGTAAGCAGCGTAGAGGTTGTAAGGACGGCGGAGAGTTGGGTAGATAATTTCTTGGTTATCGCCAATGCCGTACTTGTTACGGTTGTTGCTGTAGTGGTAGCGACGCATGTCGGTCCATTGCTCTGCTTGGAGGTAGAGAGCAATGTACTTCTGTTGCATCAAGTCGCTCAATGAGAATTCGCTTGGGTTGAAGAACCAGTGCTTGTTACCGCGTTCGGTCACCTTGTGCACGTTGTAGGTGCGGCGCACTTGACCGTGAATGGTCTTTTCGGTGTAATCTTCAGTGTTGTTGAGGAATGCGTCAACTTGCAAATCCCACCACTTCTTAGCCTGATAGCCAGGAACGTCGCTCGACGCAGCATCGCCAGGATACTTGTTGTCGGTCTTTTCGTTGTAGTTAGGGTTAGGATACTTCTGGAAGAAGAACTGGAGGTGACGTTCGATGTTGTGCTCAGTAGCTTCCTTCGCGAGTGCGCAAGCTTGAGTCTTGTCGCCCATCCAGTAGAGAGCCTCAGCCTTGATGAAGTAGAGCTCTTCCATAGTGAAGAGTGGGTTGTAACCGGTGGTAGCACCAGCGTAAGCACCCATATACATATCAGGGAAGTTTACTGCCTTGTAAGATGAACCCATACCGATGTTAGAATCGAGGTAGCGCATCTTCACCTTTGCAGCTTCGATTGATGATGAAGTTGGGCCTGTACGGGCAAGCATCAAGAGGCCGCAACGTGGGTCGTTAGCCCAACCGTCGTGCTGGCTTTCTGCTGTAAACTGACCGCAAAGCTTTTCATCGTCTGGCTTACCGATACCGAGGAGGTCGACCATGAAGAACTTGGTAGGAACGGCTTCGCTCAAGAGGTTTGGACGAGATTCCCAAGAGTTGATCTTTGGTTGAGCCACACTCCATACACAGCTTTGTTCGCCAGTACCGCCGGTGAAGTTGTAGCGAGGTTCGTTGCCAAACCATGCGCCGTAAAGGAGGTCGCCCTTGCGCCATTGTTGGATAGCGGCATCAGCAGCGTCAACAATCTTTTGGCAAGTGGCTGGGCTGTGGTCGATGTTAGGAATGTTGCGGAGCAGCAAGCGAGCCTTGATAGCGAGCACCAAGCCTTTCCAGCGGCTGAGGTCGCCACCGTAGATGCGGTCGGTACTGAAGTCGATCTTCTGGTTATCTGGGCTGTCGACGATTGAAGGGTCGTCGAACATCTTAATCAAATCATCAGCCTCTTGGAGCATCCAAGCGTAGATTGAAGCTTGGGTGTCGTATTGAGGTGAGTTCGACATGAGCGCTTGTGAGCGTGGCATATCGCCAAATTCGTCGGTGGTCAACTGGGTTGACATCAAGCGAATGGCGCGAGTGATCAATTCGTAGTTAGGTGAGTTGATAGCCTGTGAGTTGGCAATCAAGTTCTGACCATTTTTGCAAATGTCGTAGAAGTGACGGCGCCATTGTGGGTGACGGTTCATAGTCAGAAGTTCCCACTCGCTCTTGTAAGAGTAACCAGAGCTGAGCTTGGTCTTGTCGGTGGTGGTGAGCATCTGAGAGAAATATGCGTTATACTCGGCATTGTCGTAGTTGATTTGCTGAGCATAGAACACGAGCACTGGCAAGCCCTTCTTGGCATCAATCACGTGTGCCTTGTCGGGGTTTACGTTGTCGTCGAGCACGTCTTTACAGCTCACGGTAGTCAACCCCACCAATGCTGATAATGCTATTAATTTTATCTTGTTCATAGTTTTGCCTGAGTTTAGAATGTTGCTTTAAGTGTGAAATTGAAGCTGCGGGTAGATGGCACGTTGTAGTTGTCGATACCAGAACCACCAGCACCACCACCTGTAGAGGCGAGCACAGCTGGGTCGTTGCCTGAATACTTGGTGAGCAAGAAGAGGTTACGGCCAGTTACGGTAGCGGTCAAGCCCTTGATTGGCCAAGTCTTCTTCAGCAGTGAGGTGAAGTCGTAGTTCAAAGTCACATAGCTCAAGCGGATGTATGAGCCATCTTCAATGAAGTTAGATGACACTGCATAGAAGTAGGTGCTCATGAAGTTGTAGTCGAATACCACTGGAGTGGTGTTCTTGCGATAAGTGCCGTCGCCGTTAGCCACCACGCCGTCGAAGATGTATTCGCGGTTGCGATATTTTTCGAGGGTGTGAGCCATACCGTTGCCCATGAGGTTACGGCCAGTAACATTCACCACGTCACCGCCGCAACGGCCGTCGATAAGGAATGAGAGCGATGCGTTCTTGTAGCGCAGGGTTGAGCCGAAGCCGAGCAAGAAGTCAGGTTCGCGGTTACCGATGAGCGTACCCTTTGAAGAGCTGATTACTGGATAACCGTTTTCGTTACAGATCACGTTGCCGTCAGGGTCGCGCATATAGTCCTTACCTGTGATACCAGTGGTAGAGCCACCGAGGTAAGAAACTGAGAAGATATCACCATACTGACCTGCGTTGATTTCCGACACACCTTCTGGGAGGTAGGTCAGCTTACCGCGGTTGTATGAGAAGTTCACGTTAGCAGTCCAGTCGAAATCTTCGGTCTTGATAATGTCTTGACCGAGGGTGATTTCCATACCGTGGTTGAGCACGGTACCTTCATTACGGGTTTGGAGAATAGTACCCGAAGCAGGTGACACACGCACCGACACAATCTGGTTGTCGGCAGTGGTTGAGTAGTAAGCCACGTCTAAGCGAGTGCGGCTGTTGAAGAAGCGCAAGTCAGCACCAATTTCCCATGATGAGTCCATTTCAGGCTCGAGGGTGATAGCGCGTGAAGTGGTTGGGTCCACACCGTAGCCACCGTCAGGGAAGGTAACCCATTGCTTGTAGGTGTCGGTGAAGAGGTATGAAGGACAGTCCTTACCTACCTTTGCCCAGTTACCGCGAATCTTACCATAAGAGAACCATTCGTTGCTCAAGTGGAAGAGTTCGCTGAAGATCACACCACCAGTAACAGATGGGTAGAAGTATTGGCACTTTTCAGCTTGCACAAGGCGTGAAGAACCGTCGAGACGGCCAGTCACTGACAATTGAGCCATACCCTTGTAGTCGAAACGGAGTTCGCCGAAGTAGCCATACTTGTTCCAAGATGAGTGGTAGAGTGATGGGCGGTTGCTCTTGAGCAAGTCGCCGTTGGTGAAGTCGGTGTTCATGAAGCTATAGTAGTCGCCGCCGAGTTGGAAGTGCTCGCCGTAGATTGAAGCTTCGTAGCTGCTCACTTCCTTGTATTCAGCACCCACGAGGAAGTTGAATGTGAAGTCTTCAGCAAAGGTCTTCTTCCAAGTGGCAGTAGCCAAAGCTGTGAACTGCTCGCTGCGTGAAGGCTGGAATGAGTAAGCACCGTAGAGGCTTTGGTTCTTAGCCAACACGTCTTTCACCTTATCGTCGTCAGGGTTCTGGAGGTCGCCTTCATAGATGCGAGGAATGCTATAGCTTTCGTAAGTGCTGTAGCCCTTGTCGTAACCAATCTTACCGTTGAAGATGAGGTCTTTGATAGGCTCGTAGGTCAATTGACCGTTGATCACGATACGGTTGCTTTCAGTGTTGCTCTTGTCGTTGTAGCGTCCGTAGTATGGAGAAGGACCGCAGTTCAAGCGTTCGAGGTCGGTGAACTTGTCCCAGTTGTCGTAACGGGCACCCCAGTTCACGTGGCCTTCGAGGGTTTGATAGTCCTTCATGTCCTTGTTGATACCGTAAGAGTAGATACTGCTCATCGAGTTACCAAAACCACGGCTCTTGCTGTTGATGAAGTTGGTGGTGAGCTGCACGGTCACTTGTTCGCTTGGCTTATAGTTACCTTTCAAGAACACAGTGAGTTGCTTCTTGTAGTCTTTTGGCACGATACCTTGGTTGTCGGTGTATGCCACTGATGCGTAAGAGTTGAATTTTTCGCCACCTCCCGATACCGACATGTCGTACTTTTGAAGCAGACCGGTGCCGAGGAAGCCGCCCAAGTTGTCGTAGTAAGTGTCTTTTTCGCTCATGTATGGACCCCAGCCACCAGTTGAACTGTTTTCCTTATACATACCGCGCACACCAGGGGTGAACGCCTTTTGGAGCTTAGGCACACGCATAGCGTTGCTCACTTCGAGGGAAGCCGATGCGTTCACAGTCACCTTACCGTCCTTAGAGCCGCTCTTGGTGGTAATCATAATCACACCGTTGGCAGCTTCCTGACCGTAAAGCGCAGATGCAGCAGCACCCTTCAGCACGCTCATGTTTTCAATATCGTTGGCGTTGATGTCGCCCAATGAAGAACCGTGACCACGAACAGGCACACCGTCCACAATCACGAGAGGCTCGTTGTTCTGTGAGGTGTTAACTGATGAAATGGCACGGATAATCACCTGGGTAGATGAGTTTGGTGAACCACCACCCGTCGACACTTGCAGACCAGCAACCTTACCTTGCAGTGAGTTTGCGAAGTTTGAAGCACTACCGGCAGTCACCTGGTCGGAGTTAAGACTCTGAACCGCAAAGTTCAGTTTCTTCTTTTCTTGTGTCTGACCCATTGCGGTAACCACAACCTCAGAGAGCACCTGAGAGTTGTCGGTCATCTCCACTTCGATAACGGTTTGTTTGCCAACCTTAACCGAGATAGGGTTCATACCCACATAAGTGATGTCGAGCACGTCGCCGTCCTGCACATCAATTTGAAATTTTCCATCAATATCGGTGGTCACACCACGAGTTGTGCCATGCACGCGCACGGAAGCACCAATAATGGTCTCTTTGTCCGACGCTTGCTTCACAACACCCGTGACAGTGCGGGCAAAACCCATCACCGCAAAGAGGGAAAAAAACAGAAGCAATAGCTGTTTTCTCATAATTAATTGTTTGTTAGTTATAGTTAAATGGATTGTTATCTACTTAAAAGTTAAGCAATTCAACATCTCAACCACGCTCATTCGCACTCGTGTGCATAATAAGCAACTACAAAGTAAGCATTTTTTTTTGTAATGTAAAAAGAATTTAACGCATCATTTCTACTCATTTACATTATTTAAGGTTTAAATACACATTTTTTACACCAAAGTCTACAAGTCAACAGGTCAACAGGTCAACGAGTGCACAAGTCCACAAGTTTGGCGTCCGATTAGCCCCACGAAAAATAAAGGAAATGATATACATGTTGTCCCGAAGAAGATGCGATGAAATTCCGTTAGGAATTTGATGTGTGTAGGCAGGTATGCAGAAAAGATGTAATGGAGCGAAGCGAAATGGAATCTTTTCGAAATGCCTGCAATAGATTTGTCAGTATTGTGCATTCCAGCGGAATGCGACAACATCAAATTGCCGTATAATGGCGAAATCGCAT
>SAMEA104315433__coassemble_1026_pt1 | contig 11568 bp, 10 predicted proteins | sample SAMEA104315433__metabat2_low_PE_009 | metagenome-assembled genome bin SAMEA104315433 (sample SAMEA104315433) | gut metagenome | biome: Monkey gut; feature: monkey-associated habitat; material: faeces | place: China | collected 2013
GCCACCGACCTCGCTGGCGAGGGCGGCGTTGGTGATGTGGTGTGGCTGATTCAAGTCCCAGCCTCAAACCACAAACCAAAAGAACCATCCCTTTGGTTTGTGGTTTATGTGGTTTGCTTGAAATCAGATATGCCACAGCACTAACGACAGGTGCGAAGCACTGGCATCGACAAAAGGCTGTTTTTTATGTTTTTTGTTTCAGTGCCCCCCCAGTATTTATCCACTGAGCCGTGAACTATTATTTGGGTTCGAGGTGGAGGTAGTAGAATTCGGGGGTGAAGTCGGTGTCTTCGTTTGCGAGTTGGTGGAGCAGGAGCATTCGGGTGGTTTTGTTTTCCCAATATAGTAGGGCTTCCACTCCTGTTTCGGGCAAGCATTTGAAAAGTTTTTCTTTCCCTTTGGCGTTCTGCCCCACTCCCACGCTGTTTTCCATCAGTGTTTTGATGGATTTTGGCATTATCGCGAGGAATTCCTTGTCGAGCAGCAGTTTGTGATTCACCGGTATGATTCGGGAATAGGGGGCATCGTTCTTTGCCACAATATCACACACCTGATATTCATATTCCCTGTCAAGCAGGCAATAGGTGGTGAGGTTTTGTGGTTTGCTGAGAACAATGTCACCCCATTTAAGCCCCAAGAAGTCGCGGTCATAGAGTGTCAGGTCAAGAGCCGCCTCATATTTCACCTTTCCATCGTGGTAGCCTTTAAGATGGCTTTTCACTGTGCCACTTTTGAAGAAATGCGATGCCCATTGCGTGGTCAGATGCCGCTCAACTCCTCCTTCCGAAACCTTATAATCATATATCTTGTAGGTGTGAGGGTAATTGTCGGCACTCCACACAATAGAGTCGTAATATTCTGTAAACTTCGGGAATCCCAATGCCGTATAGTTTCCGTTGAGGTCTGTGATTCTGAATGTGACGAGGTCGAGGGGCGCGGGCAGCGGACTTTCGATACGCATAAAGGGTGAGTATTTTTCCACTTTCAACTTAAACTTCGCCTCATCTGGCAAAGTTTGCGGCTTGGGGTCGGGTTGCCCCTCTTTAAAGGTCCGCGTCAAACAGATAATGGTGCTTGCTTTTCTGCCGACATCTGTCGCCGAAATCCGAATTTCTTCGTAAGCGTCAGAAGCCTCAGAGGCGATGGGAGGAAAGTGAATTTTCACCCTGTTGCCCTCCACCTTGAGCGTAGCCCACCCACAATCGTAGGTGAAAGGCTCGCCTGACATGGGGCCGAGCGCATCGTAGTTGTTGCAAGTCATCACAACATCGCCCTCCTTACTGTTTGCCTCGAAGCAATATCGGGGTGTCGATTCCACACTGCCACCCGTATATTTCACATTATCGGGCGTAAGAATTTCATACGACCACTCCATAGGTTCACCAGGCAAAACATCATCCTTGTCGCAAGCCGCAAAGAGCAAGCAAACCATCACCATCAGGAAAGCACACCGTTTGTTCATATCCGCACGATTCTTAATTTGTTTTTTTGATGCTATGAAAAACTGTTTGGGTTAGTGCACCAACTTGCGTGATTGCGAGGTGCCGTCGGTGTATTGAGTGACCTCAATGTTGAAGCCGCTGAAAGGCTCTGCGCTCTCGTGGCCCTGCAAGTCAAAGTATTTCACACCCTTCACCGCCTTATCTGCAGCCACATCATCAACGCCTGATGCTCCTGGCTGGGTATAAATTGTAACATTAGACACCAATTCCTCATTTTTTCGGAATTTCACATAATAGGCACCTGTCTTATACTGATAGATGATATTCTTTTTGAAGGCACTTCCAGTAGGCATATAGTTGGTCACAAATGAAGGTTGCTGTCCCTGGTCACCATTATAGTATTCATTGTATAGTGTATAGGAGCGTTTTGCTGCATTGTCTACAAAGTCGTAAGAATAAAATCTGCCCATATCCACGCTTGGGGGCAGTAACACCCTCCAATAGGCGCCTTGTTCTGGAATAGCTGTTATATCAAGGCGCTGGTCAAGCTTGAATTTTTCCTGATCAACAGCTTGCGTTGGAGCAATGTTGATGGCTGCAATGTGGTTGTCTGAGAGGTTAAGCGCAGTCAAATCATGCAGATTGGTAGCATCGAATGTAGTCAAACCGCAATTTGCTGCCGACAGCTCCGTGAGGTTTGGATACATATTGATGTCCACGTTAGCAAAAGATTTGACATTATCGCAAGCTATTGTCTTTATACCGATAGGCAAAGAGGGGAACGCCTCTAATTTTACGCAGTTCGATACATCGATGCTGGTAAGCGAGTCGAGTTGACTACAACCCAACAGATAAGGGATGGGGTTGCCACTACAATTCAGCTTTTTAAGCTTTTTACAGTTGGAAAGATCTATACTATCGAAATCGTTGTCTGTGCAAGAAAACTCCTCCAAATTCTTTAAAGAAGTTAAATCCAGGTTCTTCCACTTTGAATGGTCGATGTTGATAATCTTAAGATTGGGCGCAAACGACACATCAAATCCCTTTACTTCTGGAATAGTTGTACAAGTCAGTTCTTCTAAATTGATGCACGTGTCAAGCTTTACAGTAAGTGAATTTTTACCATTCGTAAGTTTGATCACCTTCAAATTCCGACAGCCACGTAAATTTAGCCCCGTGTTAGCCACATTGTCTACATCACTACGTTTCAAATCATCTGTATTCTCCGAACTCTGGTTGCCACGCAAATCCAATTCTGAAAAATAATGGTCATCAATGTCCACAACTTCAAGCTCTGGCAAATTGGACAAATTCACACTCTTGAGATACATATCCTCAGGCTCAGTTTGAAATGTGTTTGCACTAAAATAGAATTCTTTGAGTTTTTTATTTTTCGACAAATCGATTGATTGTATATCGTTGTAATTATCCCAGTCCCCATAGTATTTACTATTCCAAATACTCAAAACTTCGAGTTCGCTAAAAAACTCCACACCTTTCATTGAAGAGACCGAATTAAAATCATCATCAGCAGCAGTTGCTATTCTTTTCACAGAAGCCAGTTCCTCGTCGGTGAGTGTGGCACCATTGGGCTTGTTGAAGTGTTTTTGTATCCAAGTACGGAAACCTGCATCTGGAAAATTCCTTGAATTGATGCTCACATCGGCTTTGGCGAAACCTACACAACCGAGCAAAATGGCAAAAGTTAGTAATAGTTTCTTTTTCATAGTGGTATAAAATTAAAGAATGATTTATATTTTTTGCTAAAATAACAAGAAACAACAACTTAAGCAAAAAATTAGTAAAAAAAAGTGTGTGTGTCATTTTTTTTAATAAAAAAATTTGCTTTTTACAAAAGAGTGTTTTAACTTTGCGGTTGAAGAATTTAAGAAACGGAAAAACACACAGTTGAGATCTCAAAAAACACACATTCCCTTTTTTAAAATTCAAGTGATTATTATTTTATGTTTAATTTTTTAATTTCGTTTTTTCATGAATAAAAACACATTTGACGATTCAGTATTAAATCTGAGTGCCAATGAAAAGTTGACGAATGTGAACAATTTCGTCTTTACAAACAACCAGGAGTTTATCAATTTCCAAATGCGGTTCACGGATATTGTGAGGGCAGATGGTAATTCTTTAGATTTAGGCACAGATTGTGGGTGCGTAGATGAAGTGCCCAAATTTTATCCGAGTAAGGATTGCGAGCAAATCAAGCTCACCTTTATGTATCAAGATACGCCTTACACCATTATCAACAACAAGGCTTTCTTTTGGGAAGGCTATAAAAAAGTGGTGATTCAAGGTGCCCGTTCGGGGCACTGTGCCAGCCAAGATATTCCCACTATTGTGGTGCACAACGAGCGTGAGAAAGACGCAAAGGAATATAAAGACGCCAACGGGAACAAATGCTACTCCTACGCCCACGATGATGCCATTTTCAATATTCAGAATGAGCATAGTAGTCCCACCAACATTGTGGTTTCTGACATCGCTTTCCGTGTGGCTTTCAATTTGACTGATGTTGAGGGCGCAAATTTGTACGAGAGATGGTATCACCCCGATATCTGCCCGGTGTTCTTCAAGGTGTACGAGGCGAGCTCGTTCAAGATGTTCAACGTGCGAATGTATTCGCAGTATCTCGACCTCACCCACGTGTTCCTGCACTGGTGCGAGAATGTGGACATCACCAACTGCGAGTTCAAAAACTACAACGCCCGAAAAATTGGTGGCAACATCTGGATATGCCAGCGCGTGAAGAATGTGAACATCGTAAACAACGATTTCTACAAGTACGGCAACGACGAGAACATCGGCATTTGGGGCGACTCCATTATGAGCCGTGACGAGAACGGCTATTACAACTCGAAAGACACGCTTTCGGGGCTTGATAGCGATGCGTATGCCAATCGCCAGCTCAAATTTGAGCATATCCACATCAAGAACAATCGATTCTTCTACGGCAAGCCTGAGTATCCTTTCTCTTTGAGTAAGGACAAGACTAATGTTGAGAAATTCCCCGACCATATTTCTTTAAGAAAAATCCATGATTTTCAAAAAGAACATAAAGATTATCAAAGAACTGATTCTGAAAAGGAATGGAATGGTGTGATCGACATCTTCCAAAACCTGTACGTCTCGCAGCACACACCAAAGAACAAAATACTATTCCCTAAAATAAATGAAGGTTATGCTACCGTTGACGGAGATATGGGATTTGAAACACCACAGAACATTGGCGGAAACGAGGTTGTTGATTCGGTAGTTGAACCCGCCATTGTCCCTTACGTTCACTATGAAGTGTCGGACTATGTGACCAGTGGCAACGAGTTTTACATCGATTCGCCGATGAACGTGCTGATGGGTGTGACTTTCGACAACTATTGCCACACCGAAGGCATCAAAATCACCAACAACCTTATCAAATACGGTCCTTGGGCGCACGGAGAGTGCCAGCTACAAGACTTCAAGGTGGTGTACGACAAAAATCCCGACACAAAGGATGCTATCTATGATTTGGAGATGACCAACAAAAAGAGTCTAAGCCCTATCCTTATAGAGGACAACACCATTGAGAGCTCTGCATATCCATACATCGCGCACAAAATTGGCGAAAAATATATTGCCTGTGAGTATCACATCGTGATAGATGTGGAGAGCGGATGCGTGGAGTTTAACCGCAATACTGTGACCGAGTACACAGAGAGTGTGAAAACATTAGCCGAAAATGCGGTTAAAAATTCAACAAACACTACTGCATCTGACGACTGTGGCTATATGCTGTTGTACTCCCGTGATAAAGGCGGATGCATCATGATGCGCGACAATGTGTTCCGTGGAATGTCGGCGATGGGGTCGTTTGATTTCACCGAACCAGCTGAAGCTACAAAAAAGGGTGACAAATCGGCAAAGGAAAACAAGTCGTTCATTCGCCTCAGCGCCAGCGGCAACGTGTTTCAAGGCAAGACGTGGTTCAACTCCAAGAACCTGAAAGAAGGTGTGTTTGACTTCCGATGCAACAAATTCTTCGCCACTTGCGACCAGCTCATCTTGAACGAACTGCCAGAGCGGTCGCTGCTCACGCTCACCAATAATGTGTTTAGAAGATTGACAAATGCTGGTTCTGGTTCCGGTTTCCTCTATTACCACGATGCGACAAAGCCTATAGGAAATCCAAGCCTCATATTGTTATCTTCCGGCAACAAGTTCCAAAGTGTCTCAGGTCATATTTGCGAGTATTACGATGGTGCAGATATCAACATCTATTCATCAGACGAAGTTTGTCTCGATGACGATTATTATGAAGCAAAAAGCGAATACTACGAAGACCATTAATAACAAATAACTTTTGGAGAGAGAGAATATGCAAAAATAATGTATATTCTCTCTCGTTTTCTATTTTTATATCACAATTTTTGAAAGTAGAAGTTTTGAGCAGATGATTTATGTAGGATTGATGAGTTCTTGCACGTCGCGGAGCATTTCGGCGTGGTCGAACGCCAATGGGGGGAGTGCGTTGACGGGGAACCAGCGTGCCTCAGCCGCGTCGTCGGCAGCGGTGACGGCTGGTCGCTTGTCGAAATACGCCGCAAAGGCGATGGAGATAACGCGCTCGCGTGGATCGCGGTCGGGGCGAGTGTAGGCTCCGATTTGCATCAGTTGGCCTGCCGCGATGCCAGTCTCCTCTCGGAGTTCACGCCTTGCGGCGGCTGGCGCGTCCTCGTCGATTCCTATAAATCCGCCGGGGAAAGCCCAATGTCCCTTAAACGGCTCATTCTTGCGTTGCACCAGCAGCACGTGCATTTCGCCACCTTCGGGCGAGAGTGCGATGCAGTCGGCAGTGACTGCCGGATGTGGATAGTCGTAAGTGTATTTCTTCATATTTTTTTCTATGCGGGGGATTATCGTTCGTTCCAATAGATTTCGTAAGAGGAATTGGTGGCAGGACGGTCGAGCACTACAGCCGTAAATGGGCAAATCGAGTACGACATTTTGCTGCCCTTGTCCACTTTGTAGTTGAAAATGATGGCGTTGCCGTTTTGGAGCACACTCAGCGAATACATCTGCGTGTCGGTGTCGGTAACGGGGCTTACCACCGCCAGCACAAACTGTCGCTTAAAATTGATGGGCGTGGGCTGTCCGTTGCTGCCCATCACCGCCGCCTCACCGAAAATGGCGCGGAACTCGCTCTCGGTGTTGATCACCTTGCGGAGCAGTTTTTGTGGCACTGAGTTGCTTTTCACAAAATAGTTGTTCACCTCCGTGAATGCGATGGGCGAAGCGTTTTGCTCCAACTCGCGTGTGATAGAGCAACTGCTCACCACACAAGCCACAAGGAGGACCACCATCAGTCTTACGAACCTTTTCATATCATTATTTCTGGGTTAAAGTCTAATGACCGTTTTGGGTTAAACTATCGAAGTAAAATTTCAGCACATCAGATGCGGCGATAAACGACGATTGCTTGCTGCCGAGCACCATTTCCTGCTTGATTTTGAGCAGACGCTCAATTTCGGGATTGTTGTAGAAATGGCTCTTCAGATGCTCGTTGATGGTTTCGTACATCCAGTATTTTTCCTGCTGACGGCGTTTTTCCTCGAAGTAACCGCTCTTGCGCACGGTTTCGAAATAAGCGTCGATCATTTCCCACACCTTGTCGATGTTGTAGCCATAGTAGCCCGAATAGGTGGTGACCTGTGGCGCCACGCCACTTGGTGGCATGGGGAAGAGGTGGAGCGCGTTGCGGAACTGGTTGGCGGCAAGGTTGGCGCGGTCCACATTGTCGCCGTCGCACTTGTTGATGCAGATGCCATCAGCCATTTCCATGATGCCACGCTTGATGCCTTGCAACTCATCACCTGTGCCGGCAAGCTGAATCAGCAAGAAGAAGTCGACCATCGAGTGAACGGCGGTTTCGCTCTGGCCCACACCCACGGTTTCGACAAAGATATTGTTGTAGCCGGCAGCCTCGCAGAGCACGATGGTTTCGCGCGTCTTGCGAGCCACACCGCCAAGCGATCCAGCCGAGGGTGAAGGGCGAATGAATGCCTTGGGGTGTACGGAAAGTTTCTCCATACGCGTTTTGTCGCCGAGGATTGAGCCTTTTGAGCGTTCGCTACTTGGGTCAATCGCCAGCACCGCCAACTTGTTGGCTGGGTCTTTTTCAAGCACATGCAAGCCAAACACGTCGATTGATGTGCTCTTACCAGCGCCAGGCACACCAGTGATGCCGATGCGCTTACTATTGCCGGTGTAAGGCAAACACTTCTCAATCACTTCCTGAGCAATCACTTGATGCTCTGGCACCAGACTCTCCACCAATGTGACAGCCTGACCCAGCACCGAGAGGTTGCCCTTGCGAATACCTTCCACGTAATCGGATACCGACAGTTGCGGACGCTTTTTGCGATGCTTCATGTAGGGGTTGTTCATTGGCGGCATTTCAATGCCAGCATTCACTTGCAGTCCAGTGTATTGCGCATCGTTTTCGGGATGCTCAATTTGATGGTGGCCATCGTTTTGCTGATTGTTACTCATGTCTTCTTATCTTTTTTTATTGTTTTTTCTTATTTCACAATGCCCACCAGGCGCAGTTGCGTCTGTGGGGTGTAGGGGTCGTTGGCGATGATGGTGAGCAGGGTGTTCACCACGCTATTGGCGCGCGCCGATGTGTTGAGCGTCACGCTCACGGTAGCCGACTGCCCTTTCTTCAACTCGTCGCGGTCGCTGGTGGCGGTAATGCCCTCCCCTTCCGGCACAAACAGCCTGCGCAGGCGGAGCACATCTTTGCCACGGTTGGTGATGGTGAATGTGCGGGTCACGGGCTCGTTGGGGGCGCAAGTCTCGAAGTCCACCTTGTCGGTCGAAACCTCTATCACAGGCGCATTGCGGCGCTGCTTTTCGGTCATGAGTGAGAAGTTCTCCTTCACTTGGAGCATCACGTTGAATTTGCCTTCGTATTGCTCAGTGCCGTGGAGCGAGTGCGCCGTCATCTTCACCGTGTCGGCGTTGAATCCCCATTGTGGCGCGCCAGCCGATGAGCAATACACCGACACGATAAATATGCCACCCGGCTCAATGGTGTCGGGGAGCACGTGGCAAGAAATGTATTTCGAGTTGATGGCGGCGTGCACGAGCATCGTGTCGCTCGATGTGTTGTAGCCGCTAATGTAGGCGTTGCGTGAATTGCCCCTGAACACCTCGCCCAGTGGCATACTGGCAGAATTTAAGCGAATGGGACCGAAACCGAACGGATAGCGCTCAGCCACGGTTTCGGCAGAGCCTATCACGCTGCCCTTCACGGTGAGCGTGGATTTGCGAGGCTTGCCGTTGGTATATACATACACCTTTTTCTCAAACGGCCCCGGTATGTCGCGCGTGCTGTAGGTAACCTGCACGCTACCGGTGTCGCCCGGCTCGATGGCTTGGCGGGTGTATTCTGCCACGGTGCAACCGCAATTCGACTGCACACGCGTAATCACCAAAGCCGAATCGCCACGGTTCACCACTCGCATGGTGGTGCTTACTGATTTCAGGCTATCGCGAAACTTGCCGAAATCGTGGGTGGTCTCCAGCCACGACGGCACACTCTGCGCCACAGCCGCAAGGCTTACGAGGCACAGTGCCCACAGCATCATATTTCGCTTCAGCGTCGTCATTTTCTTGGAATAATCGTGCCACGAATGGTCAGCGTGGTGCGACCTTCATCGCCACTGGTTTTCACCTTCACGGGTTTCATAAAGGCACCCGAACGCCCTGCGGGATTGAATGTGACCTTAATTTTTGCCGTTTTGCCCGGCTTGATGGGCTTGGTGGGAAATTCGGGACGAGTGCAGCCACACGAAGTCACCACCTGCATAATCACCAAAGGCTTATCGCCAGTGTTTTTAAGTTCAAACGTATGCGACACCGCCCCTTTAGCCTCCTTGATGTAGCCAAAGTCGTGTTCCTTTACCTTATAGGTGGCGTGGCCCTGCGCAAAAGCCGCAAGGCAAACAAAGGCAGCCACCATCACAGTGAAAATCTTCTTCATAGCACCAAAAAAACATTTAGAAGCCCCAGGCAAAATCATTCCCAAATAAATTGAAAAAAACGTAGGGACATGCCTTTGGCATGTTTCAACTGCCACGCCAGCAACAGTTTTCCAACTCATTCAAAAATAAAGCCATAACGGGCTCGTATCATCTAAACAACAAAAGTACAAAAATAAATCCTAACAGATATATAACCTTTGTTAATTCTACATAACCACCCCAAAAACCCCACCGTCCAGACCAACAAAAAAAAACACTACCAGAAGAACCGTCCCTTTGGTAGTGTTTTTTAGCAGGCGGTTAGCGCCTGATGATGTGTGGGTTATTTTTCGGGGATTTCCACTTGTGGCTCGTCGGCGAGTTTTTGTTCGAAGTAGGCTTTCACCTCGTCCCAGTTGTAGTATGGGCCTGTCACTGGCTTCACAGCTTCGGGGAGGGTGGCTTCGTGCTCGTTGAGCAAGAATTTCACGAGGATTGGCGCACCTGCCTTGCGGAAGAAAATCCATTGCACGTTGGCAGCCATCGGGAACACCTTGTAACTCTGCCACTTGTCGGTCAGCGAAGCGAGGTCGGCAGTGCTGTAGTCCATATTGTTAAGACCCATCAGGCACACCAGTGGAAGCACCACGCTCTCGTGGCCGTAACGGAGGGTTGCGCAGTTTTTGCCATCCAAAATCGCCTTGTCGGCAGTGGTGATGAAGTTGCGCAGAAGGTTGGCCTCCATGTATGGCATACGGTTTTTGGTGAGTGGTGTGGAACCAGCCCAGAAATACCAGCGGATATTGTTATACTCCCATACTTTCAAACGGTCTTCCTCGCTGAAAAGGTTGTAGAGATCCACATTCTCAAATTGGTGATGGCTCTGCATGTTGCCCACCACATCAAAGAGGTCGAGCATAAACTTCTGTGGCTTTTTCACATTCGCCATCGCCCACTTACTATCGGTGAACAAGGTGCGGAACAATCGCTTTGGCTGGAGATATTTATCCTTCAACGCCTTTTCTTGAGTCTTATACGCAGTGCTGCGCAAGCGTTTTGCCACAAGGTCATCGTAGTTCATAAAGTACATATCGTGCTCCGATGCATCGGTGGTGATGCGAAGTTGCGGATTGAAGCCCTTGAGGGTGGTCACAGCGTTTTGCATCGAGAGAATGCAACGAATCACAACTGTGGAACGCGCATCTACGGCAGCATCGCCGGCAAACACTTCGGGATAGTTCTTATACATGCGAGTGGCGATGCGCTGGTGCTGCTCTGCACCGATGTCGCTCAGTTCGCCCAAACGCTTGTACGACGCAGCGTCCACCTCTTTGAGGGTAGCCAAAGCGGCCTTGCCACGAGCCGAGAGTTTGCCCACAGAGTCAGCTTTCGAGAGGATGGCAACGGTGGAACTGTACTGCTTTGGGTCGATGAGCCAACGGCTTCCGTGACGGCCATAATGGTCGATATAGAATGGCGTATATCCCTCTGGCGCAGCGGTAAGCGCTGGCAGATTCTGGTCGGGATAGGCATAATAATTGTTGGCTGCTTGCTTGTAATTAGCCTTAAAGTCTTCACGTGTGCCAGCATTGGCCATCACCGCCAATGCGAGCCCAAGGATTAGGAATAATGATTTTCTCATAATTACAGATTTAATATTGATTTTTCATCTGCAAATTTACCGAAAGAAAAGCACATAATCAAATATGCCACAAAAAACCACCACGCCCCACCCCACACATTCAGCACTTTCAAGCAGTGACGGCTTAAAAAACGCACGATTTTGGCAATTCTTAGTTGCTAATTAAAAAAATATTGCTAACTTTGCATTCGCAAAATGCCCAAGTGGCGGAATGGTAGACGCGCACGTTTCAGGTGCGTGTGTCGCAAGACGTGAAGGTTCGAGTCCTTTCTTGGGCACCCCAAAAGACTGAAAATCATCAGATTTCCAGTCTTTTTTATTTTCACAGGTGTGACACAGGTGCCCAAGATGGGTTCTGTGGAAAATTCCTGGGGCATAGATTATGCATTGTTGCCGAATCGTGAATGGAACCAAAAACAAAAACATAAAAAACAGCCTTTTAGCGATGCCAGTGCTTCGCACCTGTCGT
>SAMEA104315433__coassemble_1040_pt1 | contig 11475 bp, 12 predicted proteins | sample SAMEA104315433__metabat2_low_PE_009 | metagenome-assembled genome bin SAMEA104315433 (sample SAMEA104315433) | gut metagenome | biome: Monkey gut; feature: monkey-associated habitat; material: faeces | place: China | collected 2013
CCCCACCGACAACGAAAAAGCACTTCCCACCTATTATTGAAAGTTGAGAGTGCCCGTATGTAATCAGCAAAAAAACGCCAATATCGCCCCCCTGCCGACTTTTTCAGTGCTTTCGAAATATCGCGTCCCTACCATGCAAAATCGTTTGGAGATTTGACACAATCTCCTTAAATTATGTTATCATCAGGGGTTTTTCGCCGTGAAACGGCGAGCGGTTTTCATCCTTGGGGCAATGTGGATAGACCTCGTAAGAGGGTGGCGGAGTGATTGTGTGGTTGGCGGCATGGAAACTCGTTCCCAATGACGCAAAGCGCACAGTCGCACCGCCAAATGCGAAGCATTCCACTTTGCTCCAAGGCTGTTTTTTATGTTTTTGTTTTTGATTCCATTCACAATTCAGCAACAATGCATAATCCATGCCCCCAGAAATTTCCCACAGAATCCATTAAAATCCTATTTGCACCGATTATTGATGCCGTGCGTTCATCAGAGCAATTAATTGGAGCACCCTAATCCCTAACCGCTAACCCCTAACCAGTAACCGCCATCACAAACCAATGGTGGGGGGATTTGTGTTTGCTTTTTTGTGGGGGTGGGGTGTTGGTGGATTATAACATTTTTGGTAAATTTGCAGATATGAAGATCCAATACGCAAGCGACATTCATTTGGAGTTTCCCGACAACTCTAAGTGGCTTAGCCAAAATCCTCTCACTGTGGTGGGCGACATTCTTGTGCTGTCGGGCGATATGCTTCTGTTTGGGAGCGAGAATTTAGAGACTCATCCGTTTATCGACTGGTGCTCGGCAAACTTCCAGCACACGTTCCTTGTGCCTGGCAACCACGAGTATTACAATGGCGTTGACATCACTCGCACGCTGGGCGATTTCTTTTTCCCGATTCGCCACAATGTCACCTTCTGCAACAACCACAGCGTGAGAATCGATGATGTGGAACTGTTTTTCACCACGCTGTGGACCCACGTTTCGCCACAGAGCGAGATGAAGGTGCAGCAATCAATGGTGGACTGCTACCGCATTCGCCACGGCCACCGCTTCCTGCTTGCGCACGACTATGCGAAACTTCACAAACTGTGTGTAGACTGGTTGACCAGGGCTTTGGCTGAATCGACAGCGCAGAAAAAGGTGGTGGTGAGCCATCACTGCCCTGTGATGGTGGAAGACCCTATCTATGAGTCGAATGGACTGTCGGAGGCGTTTGTGGTGCCGATGGAGGGCTATATCGAAAACAGCGACATCGACCACTGGGTGTTTGGACACACGCACTACAACGGCGCCAACGGCATGAAGGTGGGCAAATGCACCATGCACACCAACCAAGTGGGCTATGTGAAAGACGGAGTGTGCAAGGGCTTCAACCCTGCTGCAATGTTTGAAGTGTAAGAGAGAGAGATAGCACCATGTCTGCGCCCGCATCTCGCACATATCATTCTATCGACATTCTGAAAGTGGTGGCTGCCCTGCTGGTGGTGGCTATTCACGCACGCCCGTTTGTGGGCAAAACCTATCCCCTCTATATCAGCCTGTTTTCCCGAATGGCTGTGCCTGTGTTTTTCGTGGTGAGCGCGTTCTTTTTCTTCCGAAAGAAGCCCGACGGCGCGCAACTGAAGCACTACGTTCACCGCATGGGGTGGCTATATGCGTTCTGGTTTGTGGTGGAGGCGTATATCACCATCGATGCCGTGTTTTTCAGCCACGACAGGAGCGTTTTGGAGTCGTTCTCCCATTTCATTTGCGGATTCTTCCTCAATTCCACTTTTTCGGGCTCGTGGTTCATCATGGCGCTTATCATTTGCATACCGCTGCTGCACTGGCTGGGCAAACGCCTATCATCGTGGGCGATATTCGGGATTGGGCTGGCGGTGTATGTGCCTGTGACGCTCACCACCAACTACCACGCCTACATGCCCCACTCCGTGCAACACGCCACCAATGTGGCTTTCAATGTGATAGGGCTGTTTCACAACAGTTTTATGCCTGCCATAGTGTTTTGCAGCATAGGCAAACTCATTGCCGAATACGAGAACCGAATCGCTAAATGTGGAAGCCTTGCCTCTACCGCCGTGCTACTGCTTTGCATAGTGGGCGCGTGGTTGGAAGTGGCTGGACACAAGGCGCGATTCGACGACTGCTACTTTATGCTCATTCCCACTGCCGCCGCCATCGTAGTGTGGACGCTGCACCACGAGGTGAACTGGCACCTGCCCTACAAAACGCTGCGCAACTTCAGCACCATCACCTATTTTTCCCATTTCATATTCGTGTGGTTCCTCACCGGCAAAGGCATCTTCTCGCCAGTCGCCACCTATTTCGTGATAGTGGCGCTCTGCCTCGTCACCACCCTACTGCTTCTCCGCCTCTCGCGCCGCTTCCCCCTCCTCACCTACGCCTACTAATCCCCCATACCCCAGCAAATTTCCCACTGAACCAAAAAAAGCAGCCGGGGCTGTTACCTCGGCTGCTGGGAAAAAATTATTCTAATGTTGGATTATTGCAGTTTGGCGAGGGCTGCTGCGATGCGTGTGGTGGCTTCCACAATGTTTTCATCGCTGGTGGCGTAACTCAAGCGAATGTGGCCTGGGCAAGAGAATGCATCACCGCTCACGGTTGCCACATGTGCTTCGTTGAGCAAATACATTGCCAAGTCGTTGGCATCGTTAATCACCACATCGCCACACTTCTTGCCGAAGAAAGAAGTCACGCCTGGGAACACATAGAATGCTCCGTCGGGCTCGTTCACGTCTAATCCTGGAATTTCGCGCAGACGGCTCACGATAAGATCGCGGCGGCGCTGGAATGCCACACGCATATCCTCCACGCACTGTTGCGAGCCTGTGTAAGCGGCTTCAGCTGCCTTTTGGGCGATTGACGAAGCACCGCTGGTGTATTGACCTTGGAGCTTGGTGATAGCCTTAGCCAGCCAGAGAGGCGCAGCCACGAAACCGATACGCCAGCCAGTCATGGCATAAGCCTTCGACACACCGTTGATGATACACACGCGGTCTTTCAGTTCCTCGCATCGTGAAATGGAGAAGTTGCCGCCTATGTAGTTGATATGCTCATAAATTTCGTCGGCAAGCACCATCACCTGTGGATATTTTCCAAGCACAGCGGCAAGGGCGCGAAGTTCGGCTTCGCTATACACGCTACCGGTAGGGTTGCTTGGCGAACATAGAATCACAAGTTTGGTTTTTGGAGTGATGGCGGCGTCGAGTTGCTCAGGTGTAACCTTGAAGTTCTGCGCCATAGTGGTAGGCACTTCCACACTCTTACCTCCAGCAAGAATCACCATTTGAATGTAGCTCACCCATGCTGGAGTGGGAATCACCACCTCGTCGCCAGGGTTCACAATACTCATCACCACGTTGGTAAGTTCGTGCTTAGCACCGTTACCAACCACGATTTGCTCTGGAGCAAAATCCACACCATTCTCTTTCTTCAGTTTTTCGCTGATAGCCTTACGCAGCGACAGGTAGCCTGGCACAGGCGTATAGAAACTAAAGTTGTTGTCGATAGCCTCTTTCGCCGCCACCTTGATATGGTCGGGAGTGGCGAAGTCGGGTTCGCCCACCGAAAGATTAATCACATCAACACCTTGAGCCTTAAGCTCCTGACTTTTTTGCGACATTGCCAATGTGGCTGAAGGCGAGAGCGCCTGAATGCGATCGGAAACCAAATTACTCATAATCTAAGTTCGTATAAAAAATAGTATTAAAAAAGTATGTACAAAACTACATTCCGCCCACCGCCGCGCCGCGAAAAACGGCGACAACGACAGGTTAAGTACAAAATTACACTTTTTTTTGCCTCCTACAAACTATTTCAGTATGATAGAAGCAGTTTTGATTTTTTTTGTAACTTTGTAGGGCGTGAAGGGGGTGTCTGACATGCGATTTCATCATAGCGTAGCGACATGCCTTCACCATAAAACTAACCGTTTTTTTAGAGTTATGAATTTACTATCGGGCGAAGAAGTTAAGAGAAAGGAAGTTGAGATACTCAATCACATCGTGGCTGTGTGCGAAAAGCACGGCCTGCGCTACTATTTGAGCTACGGCACACTGCTGGGCGCAATCCGCCACAAGGGGTTTATTCCGTGGGACGACGACATCGACATCTCCATGCCGCGCGCCGACTACGAGCAGTTGCTGAAAGTGATGCTTGCCAATCCCGACAAGCGCTTCGTGGCACTCACTCCAAAATCAAAGGGCTACCCCTACCACTACGCAAAAGTGGTGGACCTCAGCACCAAACTGGTGGAGGAAAACCTCGACGACTTCGCCGGCAACGGCCTGTGGGTTGACATTTTCCCGCTCGACGGCGTGGACACAACCGAGCCCACACGCCAAAAGAAGTTGGCTAAGTATTTCAATTCGTGCCGCGCATCGGCATCGTTCAAGCATTGCCCTGCCAACAACAAACCATGGAAATGGCGCATTTGCAAAATGATTGGCACACGCAATTTCTCACGGTTGGTGACTTGGGCGAGCCGCCGATTGCCTTTCGACAGTGCGCAATACGTGGCACACATGCCCACCGCCATGCAATACCTGTTTCCTCGCCGCCTGTTCGACAAGGTGATAAAAGTGGAATTTGAGGGCGCATTCTACGACGCGCCAGCCGACTACGACGAATACCTCAAAATCCTCTATGCCGACTATATGCAGATTCCTCCCGAATCGCAACGCATCACCCACAGCGTGAAGGCAATAGCGGTGGACTTATAACATCACATCAACACAACTTACGACACACCTTCTATGGCAGAATCAAAAACCACTCAGCCTCGTGCATTCTGGATTGACGCTGTGCGCTCCATTGCGTGCATTTTCGTAATTGCCAATCACGTGGTAATGCCAACTATGCCGAAGGAAACAGGTATGAACATCTTCAACCACTACACCATGGCTGGAGCGTCAATTTTGTTTTTCATGATTTCGGGCGCGCTGGTGCTCTATAAGCCCAAACCAGCCATTCCCTTCCTGAAACAACGCCTCAACCGCGTGGTGCTGCCGATGGTGACTTGGACGCTGGTGTCGCTCCTTATCGACAAATTCAACACCTCGCTCACTTGGGAGGCTTTCTTCACGAAGGTGATGCTCATTCCGTTCGCACCCCAACAAGGCATCTACTGGTTTATCTACGCCATTTTCGGCATCTATCTGCTCACGCCCATACTTGCCACATGGCTGCAAAACACCTCGAAGCGCGAACTCCAATTCTATCTGCTGGTGTGGGCATTCACGCTCACTATCCCCTACCTTACGCATATCCACCAAGACATTCGCGCGCTGATTGACCACCAGAATGGTGTAGTGTATTACTTTTGGGGCTACTTGTGGGCAGCAGTAATGGGCTACTATCTGCGCAAATATGTGAACGTGAGGCGATTCAAGCCGTGGCACATTGCCGCAATAGTGGGCATCATTGCCACACCGTTTGTACTGCATCACTTCACCTCGCTCCCAGTTCGCACCATCGACCACCGCCTGAGCCTGCCCACCATGGCACTCTGCGCTTGCTATTTCATAATCATCAAGCACATTCCGCTGAAGCAAAAGGCAGAACGCATATTCTACAACTTCGCCGAACACAGTTTCGGCATCTACCTGTTGCACATCTACATCATTCGCCACGGACTTTGGCCGCTGTTCCAAGAATGGGCACTCCCCACCGCTATCGCCATTCCACTGCTGGTGATTACCGGAGCCACCGCAAGCTACTTAGCCGTCGCCCTACTCTCCCACCTCCCCAAAAGCAAATACATAGTAGGCATCTAATCCCCCCACCCATGAAAGGGATTTTGTGTAGGGGTGGAATGTGAGGTGCATTTCTTGTTGAGGTTTTTCACAGTTGGAGTGATATTTTTTTGTAACTTTGTGTTTTGGTAATTTAAAATTCACGATATATGCAAGCCATTATTCTTGCCGCCGGTATGGGCAAACGCCTCGGCGAATACACTAAAAGCAACACGAAGTGCATGGTGGAGGTGAACGGTACGCCGCTTATCGACCGCGCGCTCGACCAACTCTCGCAACTGAATCTCTCTCGCGTGGTGATTGTGGTGGGCTACGAGGGGCAAAAACTGATGGACTATCTGGGCTCGGAGCACAAGGGGCTGAAGATAGAATACGTCAACAATCCCGTGTACGAAAAAACCAACAATATCTACTCGCTGGCACTGGCGAAGGAGCAACTGCAAGCCGACGACACGCTGCTAATTGAGAGCGACTTGATTTTCGACAATTCGTTGCTCACCAAGCTGGTGAATAATCCTTTCCCCAACTTGGCGCTGGTGGCGAAGTATGAAACGTGGATGGACGGCACAATGGTGTGTATCGACAGCGAGAATAATATCGTGAACTTTGTGACGAAGGCGGCGTTCAACTACCAGAATGTGGACCAGTACTACAAGACGGTAAACATCTACAAATTCTCCAAAGAGTTTGCACAAACGAAATATGTGCCCTTCCTTGAGGCTTACACCAAGGCGGTGGGCAACAATGAGTATTACGAGAATGTGCTGCGCATCATCACGTTTCTCAACAGCCAAGACCTGAAGGCTTTGCCCATCGGCAACGAGAAGTGGTATGAAATCGACGACAAGCAAGACCTCGACATTGCCGAAGCACTTTTTGCCGACGAGAAGGACATTCTCCGAAAATACTACGGGCGTTTTGGTGGATTCTGGCGTTTCCCGAAGATGCTCGACTACTGCTATCTGGTGAACCCATACTTCAACGAATCGCGCATCATCGACGAACTGGAGGCGAACTTCCGCACCCTCATCGCCGAATATCCTTCGGGCATGAAGGTGAACACGCTGCTGGCGAGCAAGTGCTGGGGCGTGAAGGAAGATTACATCATTCCGGGCAACGGCGCGGCTGAACTGATTAAGGCGTTGATGGAAATGCTGCCCGGCACACTTGGCATCACGCGCCCCACATTCGAGGAATATCCCAACCGTCGCGACAAGGATAATTTGGTGACCTTCGTTCCTCAAAATCAAGACTATCGCTATTCTGCCGACGATTTAATCAATTTCTTCGGCAAGCATCACGCCGACAATCTTATCCTCATCAACCCCGACAACCCTTCGGGCAACTTCATTCCCAAAGCCGACATTCTGAAATTGGCGGCTTGGTGCGAGGCGAATGAGATTAGGCTGATTGTGGATGAGAGTTTTGTGGACTTCAGCGAGGGCTATCTCAACAACACGCTGCTGCACGACCACATTTTGGAGGCATATCCCCACATGCTGGTGATGAAGAGCATTTCGAAGAGTTATGGCGTGCCAGGCATTCGCTTGGGCATTCTCTGCTCCGCCGACACCGACATCATCAGCCGCATGAAGAAGATGGTGAGCATTTGGAACATCAATTCGTTTGCCGAGTTCTTTATGCAGATTTTCACGAAATACGAGGACGAATATCTCAAGGCATGCGATAAATTCATTGCCGAGCGCAACGATTTCGAGCAGAAACTTCGCGAAATCAGTTTCCTGCGTGTAATGCCTTCGCAAGCCAACTATTTCCTGTGCGAGATTCTGCCGCCATACAATGCCAATGCGCTGGTGCTGAAAATGCTGAAGCAATACAACATTCTCACCCGCGACTGCTCCACCAAGGGTGGTTTCGACGGCAAGCAATACATGCGCATAGCCGTGCGTAGTCACGCCGACAATGCGCGCCTCATCGCCGCCTACAAGGAAATTGAAAACGAAAACAAATAATGGCTATGAAAATCATTTCACAACAACGAATAAAGTCATTGGGCATCTCGCCTAAGAGATGCGTGGAGTGGATTGGGGAAAGTTTCGCAATGAAGGCGCAGGCGCAACTTCCGGCAAAAATCAGCGTACACCCTGCCGACACCGACTTTTTCACCTCCATGCCTTGTCTGCTGCCAAATCCTGCCGACACGGGCGTGGGTTTTCGTCGTCAGTACTTTGGCGTGAAAGAGGTGCACCGCATTGAGGGTGCCGTGCCAAGTTTGGGTAGCGACCTGATGCTCTACGATGCCAAATCAGGCGAATTGCTGGCGCTGATGGATTCCGACTGGATCACCACCATGCGCACTGGGGCTGTGGCTGCTGTTTCGGCTAAAGCATTGCGCAAAGCCGGTGCCGAGACCTACGCTTTTGTTGGACTTGGCAACACCGCGCGCGCATCCTTGCTCTGCATTCTTGAAGCCGAACCCGAAAAGCATTTCAAAGTGAAACTGCTCAGATACAAAAAGCAGGCAGAATTGTTTATCCAGCGATTTGATGCCTACTCGAATGTGGAATTTGAGATAATGGACAATATCGACGACATGGCGAAATCGGCTGATGTGCTCATCAGTTGCATCACCAGCGCCACTGGTCAACTCGTGAGCGACGAGGCGTTGCTGCCGGGCACCACTGTGATTCCGGTACACATGCGCGGCTTCCAAAACTGCGACACCACTTTCGACCGCGTGCTTGGCGACGACACCGACCATGTGAAGGGTTTCAAATATTTCAACCAATTCAAGGCATACAACGAAATTGGCGAGGTGCTTGCCGGCAACGACCCAGGACGCACTTCCGACCAGCAACGCATCATCGACTACAACTACGGCCTGGCATTGCACGACGTGACCTTTGCCGCCAAAATATTTGAGATGCTTGAAAGTGATGCGTCGATTCAAAGCGTTGAGATGATAAAAGAAACCGAAAAATTTTGGGTATAATGCCACTGCCCCCTTTTTTTGACAGCAACAACTGCGAATCAGATTTGGCAAAGAGAATACTACATATTCGATTCCAAATTTTGGTATACTCTCCCAATTTCACCAAAAAAATTTTGGTATACTCCCGCAATTCGCAAAAATAAATTTTGGTATACTCTCTCGATTTAGCCCTAAAAAATTTGGTAAATTAAAACAAAAAACCTAATTTCGCACTATATACCAATTCGTTACATACTTTTTTCAACAAAACTGAAAATACTCATAAAAAAGTCCACCACCACATGCCAAGGATTTTTAAGCGAAAAATATACGAACGCCTCCTGAAATGGAAAAGCAAAAATGGGAAAACTGCAATTCTCATTGAAGGCGCTCGCCGTATCGGCAAAACCACACTCGTAGAGCAATTTGCATCAAACGAATACGAATCTCATCTAATTATCGACTTCAACAAGGCATCAAAGCAAGTCAAAGATCTGTTCAATGACATCATGGATCTTGATTTCCTTTTCCTCAACCTTCAAAACCTATATAAGGTTGAATTAAAGGTGCGCAAATCAGTAATTGTGTTTGATGAAGTGCAATTATGCCCTATGGCGCGTAGAGCCATCAAACATCTCGTAGCCGACGGGCGTTATGATTACATCGAAACGGGGTCGCTAATCAGTATAAAGCGAAATGTTGGCAACATCATCATTCCAAGCGAAGAGGAAAAGGTTGCAATGCACCCAATGGATTTTGAAGAATTCTGTTGGGCATTGGGCGACTCCGTGACAATGAAGTTGTTGAGAACATATTATGAGAAAAAAATTCCTTTAGAAGCAATACATCGAGCCAAGATGCGCGACTTACGACTGTATATGTTGGTGGGGGGAATGCCACAAGCTGTAAATGAATATTTAGACACAAATAATCTTGGAATGGTCGACGAAGTGAAGCGAAACATTATAAACCTCTATATCGACGACTTCTATAAAATAGACCCATCAGGTCGCATGTCGCGGCTTTATAAGTCTATTCCCGCCCAGTTAAGTCAAGGAAAACTGAGTTATAAAACGTCGTCAATTCTTGGCAATGTGGGAGAAGAACGAAAACTTCAATTCATCAACGAACTTGAAGACAGCAAAACAGTGCTGCTTTCTCACCATTGCAACGAACCAAATGTTGGAATGTCATTAAGCATATCACTATCAAAATTTAAGATTTATTGTTCCGACACTGGCCTTTTCGTGACCCTCGCTTTTTGGGACAAGGACTATACTGAAAACATTATCTACAACAAACTATTGAGCGACAAGCTCAGTGCCAATATGGGGTATGTTTATGAGAACCTTGTGGCGCAAATGCTTGTTGCGAGTGGCAACAAACTGTATTACCACACTTGGCAAAAAGATGCCACACACAGTTACGAGATTGATTTCCTACTATCTCGGGGATTTAAACTGCAACCTGTAGAAGTGAAATCTTCTGGCTACAGCACACACGCGTCACTTGATGCCTTTTGCAAAAAATATGCTCATTTAGTAGATAAAAGCTACTTGATTTACACCAAAGATTTCAAGAAAGATAGAGACACAATGCTGCTACCTGCATACATGACTCCTTTTCTTTAAACACTAAAAAATATATAGTTAACGTTCTAACAAACTGTTCAATGATGAAAGTGTCGATTTTAGTGCCTGTCTATGGCGTGGAAAAATATATTGAGAAGTGCGCAGTGTCGCTCTTCGAGCAGTCATACGAGGATATTGAATACATCTTCGTGAACGACTGCACGCCCGACCGAAGCATCGAGGTGCTTCGTGACACCATCGCGCGCTATCCACAGCGGCAAAAGCAAGTGGTGATTATCGACCACGACGTGAACCGCGGGCTTGGCGCAGCCCGACACACCGCCACCAAGGCTGCCACAGGCGAACTGGTGATGCACGTGGATAGCGACGACTATCTGATGCCGCACGCCGTGGAGCATCTGTACGCAAAGTTGGAGGAAACTGGAGCCGACATGGTGGACGGCGGATATGTGACGGTGACCGCCGACCGCGAAAGCGCACTCATTCCACCATTTCACGGCACAAAGGAGAAGTATCTGAAACTGATGCTTTGCCAAAACATCGTGTTCAACCGCATCTGGGGGCGCATGTATCGCCGCGCGCTATTCACTGAAGGAGGCATCAACTCGGTGGAGGGCATCAACTATGGCGAAGACTATGTGGTGGTGCCACGCCTCATTCTCGGAGCCAAAAGAGCGTGCCTCGACGAAGCCGTGTACGCCTACCGCGACGACAACGCCACCTCCTACACCCACAGCATCAACGAGAAGCACAACCGCTCGCTCTACAAGGCGCACGCCATAGTCAACGAATACTTCACCCAGCACGACACCCACGGCACCTATCGCACCGCCATGCAAATGGCAATGCTCGCCATGGTGCGCCACGCACGCCGCTACGAAGGCCACTTCCGCAACCTCGACGCCCTTTGCCCAATCGAGGTGAAAGGCTGCGCCCCAAAACTGTGCAACGCCATACTACGCTCCCCCCGCACCCCCTTCTCCCTCGCCAACTTCCTCTACCTCACCCTCCGCCGCCTCTACTCCTCCACCCTCTAACCCACCCCCAGTGGTTCCCCCAAAGAGAGTTATATTTAGGAAATGATATACAAGTTGTCCCTGTGATTATTTAGTAATGATTAAAAAATCCCGTAGGGATTTGATGTGTGTAGGCAGGTATGCAGCGAAGGTTATGC
>SAMEA104315433__coassemble_1088_pt1 | contig 11107 bp, 11 predicted proteins | sample SAMEA104315433__metabat2_low_PE_009 | metagenome-assembled genome bin SAMEA104315433 (sample SAMEA104315433) | gut metagenome | biome: Monkey gut; feature: monkey-associated habitat; material: faeces | place: China | collected 2013
CCTGTACAGACTTGCTAAAATATACGCCTATCCCCACTAATTTTCCACTGAGCCATCATCAGTCATAATACTGAAAAGCGCAATACATTGTCTCTATTATTGCAACCTCATGACACACCACACTCCCCCCCACCCAGCCGCCTGCCTCCTATTCCAGAAAAACTGGCGGCTGGGCTATTTAAGAGATGCCAATATCAACGAATGTGCTAAGTTGGCATACTCCAAATATATTTTTCAATCGACAACATTCTCCCCAAACCTTCTTTGCATTTCCATTCTGGACGAATCATCAAGATTGCCGCAACCATAGAAAGTACCAGTACCGATGCTTAATACCCCGGACCGAACCACTATAGAAGTCAGACTTAAGCAAAATGAAAAAGCACTACAGCCTATACTTTTCACACATTTAGGAATTGTTACTGAAGTCAGCCCCTTGCAGCTACAAAAAGCAGAATCGCCAATGCTTTTCACACCAAAAGGAATCTCTATCGAGGTCAGACCCGAACAACCAAAGAAAGCACTTTCGCCAATGCTTGTCACACTAGAGGGTAATACTATTGAGGTCAGACTTGAACAGCTAGCAAACGCCCTGTCACCAATGCTTGTAACAGTGGGCGGAACGACATAAGACTTCACTTTTGAACGAAAAGCTATAAGGGCGTTTTTATTCTCATCAAAAAGCACATCATTTTATACGAAAAAGAAGGTGAGTTTACTACTAAGTGACCATTCCATCCCTCGAACGGATTTCCTTCCATTGTGCAAACACTAGGCGGAATCACAACAGACTTTAAGCTCTCGCAGCCCTCAAACATTCTGTCACCACCAATAGTTGTCACGCCAGATGAAATCTCCAAAGAAGTCAAACGTGAACAGTTCATAAAAGTAGATTCTCCGATAGAAGTAATAATATCGGGAATAATAACCGAGGATAGACACGAACACCCTTCAAAAGCCGAATCTCCAATAGAAGTAACGGAATCGGGGATAGTGACAGAGGACAGACCCGAGCAATCTTTGAAAGCCCAATCGCCAATTGTGGTAACGGAATCGGGTATAGATACAACTGTAAGACCTGAGCATCCCTCGAATGCCCAATCGTCAATAGAAATGACGGTATCGGGGATAGTGACAAAATTTAGACCTGAGCAGTCTTCAAAAGCACTATCACCGATAGATGTGACGCGGAAGCTGGTGCCTTTAAAAGTAACCCTCGCTGGAATATTAACAGTACCATTATATTTTGTGCGACTTTGGGTGACGGATAAACTTTTTCCATCTTCATTCTTTTTATAGTAGATTCCGTTAATTTCAAAAAAGTTGTCGTCGACATTTTCACGCGATTGAGATATTTGGGGTTTCATTATAATTAAGGCATTTTAAAGTTGTGAAAAAACATTTTTTGCTTCAGAAGGATAAGTGGGAGTACATACATCCGTAACCGCACGGCATACTGGCACACAGCACGGCTATCTGATACCACAAATTTATAGTTTAATTCCTACAATTCCAAAAAATCTCCTTCCAAAATCCTCACCACCCCACCCTCTCTCACTGATTCTTCGAAAAAAAATCACACAGATTCAACCGATTCAACAAAAAAGCTCTAAATGGCATGTCACTTGTTGCCCTGTTGACTTGTTACCTTGTTGACTCGTTGACTTTTTAAAAAATCGGTGTAAAAATCCCCAACAGCCATGAAGTGGTAGGTGGGGGATGATGTGGCAGCTCCCGAATCTGTGGAGGGGATTCGGGAGCTGTGGTGTGGGGATTCCTTTATGTATCTAATTCCTTCTACACAATCAGTAAATTATGAGAGGGACGGTGTCTTGTTATTACGGTTTCGTTTGATAATGGCGTAAAATATAATATTTAAATTCACTAATAATAATGGTAGAATAATAAATAGAAATAGATTAATTCCTACATATCCAAATCCGGTAATCGACCCTAATGTCTCCAGATCTTTATAAGCCACTACACATGCATTGTGTAATGAATATGGAATATAGTGAATGAAAATCTTTGATATTACAAATAAATAAAAAATATTATATAGTGTAATGAACACACATAAAAGTTTACGATTGAAACTTTTAAACAAAATGAACAAATTACATAAACCTATAATTATAGGCTCGCCATAAATAAACAAAATCGAATTGACCTCTTCATAAGTAAATCCCGTACAATAACTAATAAGAGTTATTATTCCACAGCATAATCTAAATAATATATACAGCATTGTGGAATCACTTTAAGCCTAATCTTTCTTTCACTAATTGGGTGAGGTCGATGGCTGTGGGGCCAGTGTATGCCAATGGGGTTTGAGAGATGTCGAAAATGTAGGTGAAGTCGCCTGCTTCGCCCACTGCTTTCACTGCCGCGTTGATCTTTGCGTAGATTTCCTTGTTGAGTTCGGCTTTCTTGTCGGCAAGTTCCTTATCCACTTGTTGCAGGAATTGCTTCACTTTATCGTCCTCGTCTTGAATCTCGTTCATGCGGCGTTCTTTGATGGTAGCCGACACTTTTGGGTCGTTGGCAAGACGCTGATAGTCGGCGTATTTTTTGCCGAAATCATCTTGCATCAGTTTATATTCTTGCTTATACTGCTGGCTCAATTCGGAGAGTGCCGCTTGAGCCGCCGCCTTTTCGGGGCAAGCGTCGTACACATCTTGGATATTGACCACCGCAATTTTCACGATTTGCGCCGTCATGCACATAGGCATCAACGCCGCCAACACAAGTAATAATTTCTTTATCATAGCCTTTTGATTAGATTTGTTACACTACATTTGCACCCCCCTGCATTTGTGGGGCTTACATCTCTACAAAGTTAGTAATATTTCTTTATTGGGCAAAAAAGAAAGCCTATCTCTGCGGGGAGAGACAGGCTGTATCTTTATCGTTTATTTTTGTGTGAGTGCAAAAATTACTTGATGCCGAGTTCGGCTTTCACTTTTGCTGACACATCTTCCATAGAGTTGCCCTTGTAGAGAAGTGTAGCAGAGTCGAGAATTGCAGTGTAACCACCCTTAGCACCTACTGCTTGGATAGCGTTTTGGAGTTTTTGTTGGATTGGAGCCATCAAAGTTTCCTGTTGCTTTTGGAGGTCTTGTTGAGCAGTTTGTGAGAAGTTTTGAAGACGAGTGTAAAGGTCTTGAGCTTCTTTAGTCTTTGCTTCGATAGTGGCTTGAGCGGCTTTAGCCTTTTCAAGTTCTTCGAGTTCTTGGCTTTTCTTTTGAAGTTCGTCTTGAAGCGCCTTGCCTTGTTGTTGATACTTGTCGCTTGCAGCCTTGAGGGTGTTTTGAGCTGTAGCGGTTTCAGGCATCACTTGGAAGATTTCTGCTGGATTAACCATACCGAATTTAACAGCTGATTGTGCTGAAAGCATCATAGGAGCAGCAACAAGAGCTGCGAGGATAAATTTCTTGAACATAATTGTAGTAATGTGTTATTTAAGTTTATAATATTTTTTCCTTTATATTGTAGGGTGAATTAGTAGCCTAATTTTGCAATCACTTCGTCGGTCACATCGATGCGTGGCGACACATACATTGCGCCTTGAATCGACGCGCGGTCGAAAATCACCTGATAGCCCTTTTCCTCACACACCTTTTTGCAAGCGGCATAAATGTCGTCTTGAATAGGCTTGATGAGCGACTGCTGCTTTTTGTAGAGCTCGCCCTGTGGGCCGAAGTATTTATATTTGAGTTGAGAGGCTTCCTTTTCCTTAGCCACGATTTCGGCTTCCTTCTTCTTCTTTTGCTCGTCGGTGAGGAACACCATGTCGGCTTGGTAATTCTTATACATTGTGTCGGCCTCCTTTTCCAAGGTTTCCACCTCACGCTGCCAGCGTTGCGAAATCTGGTTCAGCTGCTCGTTTGCCATTTCATAGTTAGGGATTTTCTTCAAGATATATTCCTGGTCGATGAACGCAAACTTTTGTGCAGAGGCTGTGGCTGCGAAAGCCGCCACGGCAATTAAGAGCATTACAATTTTTTTCATCATAGTGTGTCGAATTATTTAGTTGATAATACTTGTGGATTCTGTGAGGTTAGACTCTGCGAAGCACAAATAGTTTATTTTTAGAATTCCTGACCGAGCACGAAGTGGAAGTTGCTGCCACCCTTTGTGCCATACACCTTGTCGAAACCGTAACCCCAGTCGATACCCATCATACCAAGCATTGGGAGGAAGATACGCACACCCACACCGGCTGAGCGCTTGAGGTCGAATGGAGAGAAGCGGCTCACGCTTGTCCATGCATTACCAGCCTCGATAAATGCCAGCGGATAGATGGTGGCACTTGGAGAGAGCATCAATGGGAAGTGAAGTTCCATCAAGAAGCGGGTGTAAGCGTAACCGTCGCTGCCGTAAGGAGTGAACTGACCATTGTCGTAGCCACGCAGTGCGATGGTTTCGGTAGCGTAGGTGTAGCTGCCCGACATACCGTCACCACCCACATAGAAGGTTTCGAACGGCGATTTGAGATATCTGTTCCAACTTCCGAGCAAACCGATGTCGGCACGTGTCATGAGCACGAGTGTCCAGCGTCCGTCTGGGTCGGTGAGTGGAGTATAGGTGCGAGCCTGGAATTTGAGTTTCCAGTATTCAATCCATTTGTAGAGTTCCTTCTTCGATGCTTCGTCGGTGGCTTGTGAAAGTGCCTTCCAGTTCTTCTTGCCAAAGAGGCTTGCAGGTGGAGTGAAGCGGAAACTGAGCGAGAAGCTACTACCACGGCGGGTGTAGAGAGGGTTGTCGATACTGTTACGAGCGAGAGTCAAGCCCAGCACGAGCGAGTTCGACGTACCATTGTTCATATAGTAGAGGTATTCCCAGTTCTTCAAACTATACCACTGGTAGCCAAGTTCGGCAGTGAGTGTAAAGTAGTCGTCAGGCCATTTCAAACGCTTACCGAAGCCGATGGTCACACCACCCATTTGCAAGTATTTGTTAGGGTCGTATGCGTCTTCGTAGTAGTTGTTGCCATAACCGTAGTTGTTGCCATAGCCGTAACTGCTACCATAGTAGTAATTGTTGTAGTAGTTATACATACCGTTCTGGTAGAGCGTGTTGTAGTAGCTGGAGTTGATACCGGTCTGACGGCTGTAGAATGCCGAAACGCTCAACGAGTTAGGACGCTTGCCACCAAACCATGGGTCGAGGAACGACACGCTGTAAGATTGATAATACTTGGCGTTGGTCTGCGCGCTAATGGTGAATGTTTGACCCTCACCCTGTGGAATAATGCCCTTGAACGATGATGGGTGGAACAGGTTTTGGATAGAGAAGTTGGTAAACTTCAAGCTCACCTTACCGATGATACCGGTTTGACCCCAACCAGCCGAGAATTCCACTTGGTCGTTGGCCTTCGATTCCAAACCGAAGATAATGTCAACCGTACCGTTTTCTTCGTTAGGCTCAGGGCGAATGTCCATCTTTTCAGGGTCGAAGTGGCCGGTTTGCGCAATTTCACGAGCCGAACGCATCAAGTCGCTCTTTGAGAAGAGGTCGCCTGGACGCACACGAAGTTCACGACGAATCACCTTCTCATAAAGGCGGTCGTTACCGTTAATCACCACGCGGTTGATAGTGGCGCGCTTACCTTCAAAGAGGCGCATTTCCAGTGCGATAGAGTCGCCCTCCACATGGGTTTCAACTGGCACAATCTGCGCGAAGAGGTAACCCTTGTCGAGATAGAGGTTCGACACTGCATCGTCGTCGGTGCTCAAACGCTTGTTGAGTTTCTTCTGGTTATACACCTGGCCTTTTTCCATGCCAAGCACATTTTCGAGATATTCGGTAGGATATACGGTGTTGCCCACCCAGTTGATACCTGAAATGTAGTATTTCTTACCTTCTTCCACGCGCAGGTGCACATCCACCTTGTTATCGCTGTAAGCCACCACGCTATCGCTCACGATGCGTGCATCGCGATAGCCGAGTTCGTTATACTTTTCAATAATGCGATTCTTGTCTTCGTCGTAGTCGGTGGCAACGAACTTCTTCTGACTGAACCACTTTCTGAAGTTGAAGAAGCCAGTTTCGTTGGTTTTCTTCATCGCACCCTTGATCTTGCCGTCGCTCAACACCTCGTTGCCGTCGATGTAGATTTTATGGACGCCAATCTTCGAATGCTTGTCAACCACGATGTCAACAATCACCTCGTTCTTCTTGCTCAAGTCTTCCTTTTGAATCACCTCAACGGTGGCCTTGTCGAAGCCCTTATCGGCAAAATACTTCTGAACGATGATTTTAACACGGTCGGCAATGTTAGGAGTCATCTGGTTGCCTGGTGTGAGCCCCAAACGCTCAATCACGTCCTTCTTCTCGCCACCCTTCATGCCCAAGTAGTTCACTTGTGAGATACGGGGTTGCTGCTGAAGGTCGAATTCGAGCCAAGCCTTGTCGCCATACACCTTTTCCACCTTGATTTGCACCTTGGAGAACAGGCCCTGACGCCAGAAGCGCTTAGCGGCATTCTTGATGTCTTCGCCCGGAATTTCCACGCGCTGACCAATCGAAAGCCCCGAATAGCCGATGATAATGTAATCTTCATAGTTGTCGGCACCAGTCACTTTAATCCCGGCAATCTCATATTTAGGGTGATGTCCGGAGAATACCACTTTCGGATTGTAGATGGTGTCGTTCACTGTGTAGGTTTCTTGTGCTTTCACGCTTGTGGCAAGCGCAAGAATGGATACGAGGAGTAGAATAGCTTTATATCGCATATCGTCAATTTTGTTCATTATCATTAATCACCTGTTCGCTGGTTTTGCCAAATCGGCGCTCACGGCTCTGGAAGTCGATGATGGCTTCCAAGAAATCTTCCTTAGAGAAATCTGGCCAAAGAACGGGCGTGAAATAGAGTTCACAGTAAGCAATCTGCCACAGCAGGTAGTTGCTGATTCGCAAGTCGCCGGCTGTGCGGATAAGCAGGTCGGGGTCGGGCATGTGGGCTGTGAGCATGTGAGCCGACAGCACCGCATCGTCGATGTCGGCAGGCTTGAGTTTGCCTTCTGCCACCTCATTGGCGATGCCTCGCACCGCTTCCACAATCTCCCATCGCGAAGAGTAGCTCAACGCCAGGCACAGCTCCATACCGGTGCAGTGGGCGGTGTCGGCCATACACTTCTGCAAGCGGGTGCGCGCAAATTCTGGCACACGCTCCATATCGCCAATGGTGGTGAGGCGCACATTCTTCTCTATCAGTTCGGGAGTCTCCTTTTCAATCGAAGTGACCACCAAGTGCATCAGCGCATCCACCTCCATTTGCGGACGGTTCCAGTTTTCGGTAGAGAATGTGTAGAGCGTGAGGTATTCCACACCCAGGTCGTTAGCCACCTCGGTGATGTTGTGCACTGTGGGTACACCATTCTCATGGCCAAATGAGCGAATCATGCCACGCTTTTTTGCCCACCGTCCGTTGCCGTCCATAATTATGGCTACGTGGCGTGGGATTCTTGTTTTGTCTATTTTATCAATTAGCGACACTGCTTATATTATATATATATAATGTGTAAAATTATATTCAATCTTTTAAATTATCACTCCACATAGTGGCATTTTGAGCAACGCTTGCTAAACTCGTAGGTGATGGTGAACATCGCCACCGAATACCAGTCGGTGTTCTTGGCAAAGCCATGCTGAATGCGGTAAAGGTCGCTCAAGCCGTCGAGACGGTCGCCAAACGCCTTGCGCATGGTGAACTCGAAACCGAGGTTGAGACGCTCTTTCACTTTATATTTCACACCCACACCCATAGGAATGTTGAAGGTGAAGTGCGTGCCATCAACGAATGCGGCGGTAGCACCCACGCCCAGCACCATGTATGGGGAAATGCGGCTGTAATTCTTATATTTCGCCCCTACGCCATAATTGAGGAAGTTGAATTCTGCCTGTGCGCCCAAGTCCACGAGGTGCGACTTAAACTCATAGTGCTCTCCGTCGGGGAATTTGCTGGCGCAATCGTTGCTGTTGCCGCTGATTGAGGCATAGAGCAAATTGCCCTTAAACGCAATACGGCTGTTCATATTGTAGCGAAACACGCCGCCGCCCACAATGCCGGGGTGCTTATACATGTTGCCGCTGCTGATGTCGCCGATGTAACCGCTCACACCCAGCGCAGGACCCACCTCGTAGCGGTATTCCTGAGCCACAGCGGTAGCAGCCATCAGTGCCATTGCCAATATTGCGAAAATCTTCTTCATATATGGGTTTCGGGAAAAGATGTATTCCTACAAAATCAATACAGAGGTTTGAAAGTGAGTTGGTTGATCACACCCTTCCAAATGCTGTTGAGCAAGTCGCCCGAACCGTTGGTGCCACCCACAAGGTAGATGTAAGGGCATTGCCATTCGGTGATAGGCTTCACAGGTGCCATGGCACGCGCCTTTGAAATGCGCTCCTCCACCACAAATGCCTGTGCGTGCATAAACAGTGGCAGGTAAGATGGCAACTGAAGTGTCAAGCCTCCGTTGCTCCAAGTGATGCCTTGGTTATACGACACATAAGTGGTGCGGTTCATTGTGCCGTCGGTTGTGCGGCCGCCAAGCACCATCCATGTGGCGCGCTTGGTGAGGCGGTGCGTCACGGTGTCGTTGGCAAATGAGGTGTAAGAAACGAGCGCAGCACCTTCAAGAGCAGGGAGAGCAGATTTGAGCGATTCGCTGTCGATTCTGCCCCAAGTCTTGCCATCATAGCCCCATACGGCTTTCGACAATTTGCCGTCTTGGGTCAAACCGCCCACAATCATACCTTGCTGAGCGTCGGTCCAAGAGTTGCTTGCCATCACAAATTCAGAAGAACCAGTGATTGGGAAAGCGACATCAATAGCCTTTGGCACATAGTTGCCACGTGGATATTCGTCGTATTTGTATTCGTTTCCGTCTTTCAGCACACCCAGCACCTTGCCTTCGTATGCGCCCTTGATGCTGCGCCAAGTCACGGAGCAGTTGGTCCAAGTGGTGCCCTCATCGGTGCTCTTGTAAAGCACGCCAGAAATGGAGAGGATATAGAGCGCATCGTTTGATGCTACGAGCGATTGCACGTTAGGAGTGAAATCAAATGCCACATTCTTCTTTTCCCAAGTGCCTTGACCGGGGTTGGTGGCTGTGGAAAGCACATATCCGTAATTGTCGGCCACGAGGCAGAAGTATTTGCCGTTCTGAGCCACAGCCTTTTCGGCTCTTGGATAGCCACTGGTGTTGGGCAGGTCGCGGCGTGCGCGCTGGTCCCAGTAGAGCGAGTCGGGCTTCATGTTGTGCACATTCACGCTCACGGTGTAGGAGCGAATCACCTTGCCGTCTTGCGAAGTGATTTCCAGTTCCACAGGGCTGGTGAAGTCGATGCTGTCGGTGGTTTCGCTGGTGTATTCCACCTCTTTGTCCTTCATCCATTGGCTGTCTTTCACCTTAAACACCGCCTTGCCCACCGCTGTAGGGAATTTGACCGAAACGGTGAGGTGCGACACATCTGTGCCTTTTGGCAGAGAGTCGGCGTTGTAGATGAGATTTTTTTCCTGATCAATGGAAAAATACACAGAATCAAGGTTGTAGAGCACCTTTTTGTTGCTTCCTAATGTAAAACTCGACACCAACGTGGATGTGTTGCTGCTTGATGAAATTATTTCACCCGAAGTTGGATCGTCATTTGAGGAGTTACATGAGCTAATGGCAAGTGTGAGAAACATCGCCAGCACCATGTATATAGAATATTTCTTGTTCATCTAATTGAGTTTGCTTTGAAAGTACAAATTTACAAAAAATTCAGCAAAAATCGGGGTTCAAACGTGTATTTTATTAATAACACGCGCGAACCCAACGTATTTTTCAGGTTGTAAAATTAATATTAAAGCGGCAAACAATTTCCACAAATTAAGATATTAAAGGAGTATAGGCATTTTTTTACACCTTTTTAACGCATTTCAGCCTTGTGGCTCACACTTTCACAGCGCATTTTGTTCAATCGCGGGCTGGGAGCAGGGCTTTCACGATGCGTGGGTTGCCAAACTGGTCACGAATGACCTGTGCCTGCTCAAAGCCGTTTTCCTCAAGCAATTGGCAGGTTTCACCACCAAATCGGCGGTTGATTTCCAGATAGATACGCCCAGTTGGCTTCAATGCCACAGCGGCGTATTTGGCAATGGCACGATAGAAAATCAGAGGGTCGGCATCGGGCACAAACAAGGCTGTGGCTGGCTCGTGCTCCAACACATTGCGCTCCATGTCGGCACGCTCGCTGTCGCAAATGTAGGGCGGATTGCTCACCACCACATCAAGGCTATCAGTCTCTGGCACAGCGGTTAGAATATCGGTCTGCACGAAATCCACCTTGGCTTTGAGCGACGCGGCATTCTCCTTTGCCACCGCCAGTGCCTCTGCCGAAATGTCGAATGCCTCGACCTCTGGCCAGCGCAGTGCCAATGCCAGCGAAATGGCGATACAACCGCTGCCGGTTCCTATGTCAAGCACACGAAGGTCGGCGACGCCACCGGCATCGTCGGTAATCATATCCACCAGCAACTCCGTTTCGGGGCGTGGAATAAGGGTGGCTGGCGTAACCTTGAACTCATGCCCATGGAAGCGCGCATGACCAAAAATATACTGGATAGGTTCGCCCTTGCACAGTCTGTCGGCAATACTGCGAATGCGCTCAACAAACACCTCGTCTTGCTCCACATTTCCGCGCAAAAGCACATCCACAGGGCTGTAGTAAAGCACTTCCTCCACCACCATGCGTGCCAAGGCGTTAGCCTCTGCCACATCGTAGCACCCCTGCAAACGGTGCTTTAACCCTATAATTATCTGTTCGGTTGTCATCACTGCAAAATTACTGCAAATTATCGGAATATCAAATCACCAAAAATTTTCCCCCACCCCTTCACCCCAAAACTATAAATAGAGTTTTGAAAGTTGCACCAAAGAAGATATGCGATGGCATGAAATTCCGTTAGGAATTTGATGTGTGTAGGCAGGTATGCAGCGAAGGTTATGCGAAATGAGCGAAGCGAAATGGAGCATAACCGAAGCGAAATGCCTGCAAATGTCGCATAACAAATATGCATCCCAGCGGGATGCGATTTCGCATTCAATGGGCAATT
>SAMEA104315433__coassemble_1494_pt1 | contig 9042 bp, 8 predicted proteins | sample SAMEA104315433__metabat2_low_PE_009 | metagenome-assembled genome bin SAMEA104315433 (sample SAMEA104315433) | gut metagenome | biome: Monkey gut; feature: monkey-associated habitat; material: faeces | place: China | collected 2013
ACGAGTTTCCATGCCGCCAACCACACAATCCCTCCGCCACCCTCTTACGAGGGCCACCCACGTTGCCCCAAGGATAAAAACCGCTCGCCGTTTCACGGCGAAAAAACCCTGATGATAAAATGATTTCTTGCTAAAAAACAGCATCAAACCTCCCAAAACCAACATTTCGGTAGGGACGTGATACTTCACGTCCGCCAGCAACCAAGATACCGCATTGATTACTAATTATTTAACAACAACACAATTATCGCATCCATACCAAGCATAATGCTTTTGGGTATCTTTATATTTGCGCTTTCGGATAATCTAAAGATTGTTTTTTTTGTTTTCGTTTCAGTCCCCCAGTATTTATCCACTGAACCGAGAAATAATTCATCAAAATTAAAATTTTTCTTGAAAAATAATTTATTTTTCTGTTTTACAGCAATATATAAATATTTCTACTTTAGATTTTACAAGAAATTATAAAGTAGCACTTTAGATTTTATCGGAAAATGCAAAGTAGCACTTTAGGTTTTATATAGTTTTTACGGTATTTATCTTGCTCTTGCCGCGCACTTCTAAAATAAGCCGCTCCCAAAAAGAGCCACTCCCCAAAAAATCCACAGCCTTGGCACGCCACACCGCGCCAAGGCTGTAATTTTTTATATTCCCTTCCAAAGAAAGCCGTTTAGAGGGCTTTATTCCGAATCACATTTGGGATTATATTCTTCTGTTGGTTCAGCTGCACCCATAATGGTGCTATCGGTTTGCCCTCCACACAAAGGCTGAATGATAGTGATGCTTAACGCTTTCTCTATTTTGCTGATTGTTTCCAAAGAAAGGTTTTCTCCACCTTTCAGCAATTTTGACACATACTGCTGACTGCATCCCAGTTGCTTTGCCAATGCGGTTTGCGACATTTTAAGTTCGTCCATTTTATTGAGCATTGCCAATGCTATTTCCTGACTGTGCCGAATCCAATCACGATTTTCTCTTCGCCACTCAGCTTTCTCCCTCCAATTTGAAGGGGTGGCAGGCTGATGATTCTCCAAATATTCCAAAAGTTTATTTTCCATGTCACAAACATTTATTCATTAACAAATTCCATAAATCCCGCATCATCTACCGCGCCAAGGCTGTAATTTTTTAGTTCCCCTATCTCAAATTTAATCTTGACAAAAACAACGCTTAAGCATTGTTTTATACACATTTCCTGTATGCCTTGCCTTATGGGTGGGTTTGGAGGTATTCCACTACGGCGTTTTCGAGTTCTTGGCCGCAGAGACCACGGTGAAGGATTGTGCCGTCGGGGGCGAAAACGATGATTTCGGGAATGCCGGTGATGGAATAGGCATCGCTGCCGGCCTTCTGCGTGTTGAGCATTTGTGGATATGGAATCTTTAGTTCTGCAATGGCTTTCTCTGTGTCTTCGGGGTTGTCCCAAGTGGCAATGCCGAGCACCAGCACCTTGTCGCCATACTTCTCGTGTATGTTGATTAAATTCGGAATCTCTTTTCTACATGGCCCGCACCAACTTGCCCAGAAGTCAGCCACCACCAGTTTACCCTTGCCCACATAGTCGCTCAAACGCTGGGTTTTGCCGTTGTAAGTGGCTTTGAAATCCACAAATTTCGCGCCGGCAAGCGTGCTACACGTTTTGTCAATCGCCACCTTAATTTCTTTGCCGTAAGCCGAGTTTTTCAACTTTGGGCTCATCTGCTCAAACAGTTTCTGCATATCGGTTGGGGCCGACATACTGCGCACTGCCTCATTGCCCAACACCAAGAGCGCACGCAAATCAGCGGCATTGTCGGCGATGTAGGAAGCAAGCGCCGAAGCCGTCTGTTCGTTCAAAAACGACGAAACCATGCCACGCACATCGTCGTTGATGGGTGTGCCCACCGCGCACTGCGTATCGTTGTCCACACTAATGGTGCCAGCCTCCAATGCCGCCAGCACATTTGCCACAAACTCCGAGTGATTGATGTAGGCAGTGACCTTTGCCACAGCGCCATCTTCCGCAGTGCCCTCAAACTTATAGATGCCATCGGCTGCTTCAGTCAGGGTCTGCACATGCTTGCCATTCACAGCCATCACCACCGAATCGACGGTGCCGCCAGAAGTCAGCACGGTTTGCAAATCCCACGAGAGCGTATAGCCGCCAGCCTCGCCCTTGTTAGGCTTCTCATTACAAGCCACCAACGCACAGGCAGCAGCCACAAGTATCAAAAATCCAAACTTCTTCATATCTAAAATATTTTTCCCCAAAATTACAATATAATCCATTAACCTCAAAATCGCCCAACAAAATAAGCCACAAACCACAACAACTCAAAAACAAAAAAACGAAAATAAGACATAACTATTTGCATACGCAAGATATAATTCCTAACTTTGTCAAAGCGCAGACCACATCACAGAGGCCTAAAGCGAAAGCTGGCTAAGTGAGAAGAGGCTGTGTATAATTATAAACAGAAAGCGTTTACTCGACGCTCATTCTTGGCAATTGGAAATCTGGAAAATTTCATTAGGAGTCAGGAATGTGGCAGACAGTGGATGCCTTGTTGGATATGTAGTATCATGCAGGCATTTAATCATAATGGTTAAATACAGGTTCATATACTCATATTTGCGTGAGGCTTCTGCGAGTTTGTCCATTTTTACTCCTAAGGGCAATTCCAGAGCCTCCAATTGTGAAATGGGCAGAACAGTACAGCTCCTCACGCTTTTTTATTTTCGGTAAACTATTAACATGACTACAACCTACGGTGGAGGAGCGCACGTGAGTGACAAACTACAATAAAATGAGAAAAACTTACAAAAAGCTAATCAAATCAATGATTATCGGCGTGGCTATGCTCACCAGTATCAATGCCGCAGCACAAGTGAACTGGCAGTTTCAAATTGGCGGTATGTATTCAAAAAAATACGGAATGCATGGCGACCTAGACGAAAAAAGCGGCAGTGGAGAACTGTCGGGAACCATTCTGCTTCAAATTCCAGTCAAGCAACATTTCTTTATCGAAACAGGTTTAGGCTGGCGACACAAACTCGTGCTCTCTCAAGCAGAAGAGTGCAAATTCGACCCCGATAATTTCAATTACAAAGACTTTGACAGCGACTTCGCCGATTTTCTCGAACTGCCCATAAAGGCTGGTTACAAACTGCAACTCAACGAGAAGAATGCCATTGACTTCGGCTTCGGTCCCTACTTGTCGCTGGCATTTAACAAGCCCGAATGTTTTAATAATTCATCATTCTCCGCAGGTCTCAACGCTTCCGTTGCTTTTAGGCACAGATGCATGAGCTTCGGCGTATCGTGGCAGAACCCAATATTCAAAAACGGGCTGAACGACTACCACAGAAATTCAGTCACGGTCACCATTGGCATCAACTTCAAAGGACGCAAGCCAAACTGGGACAAAATCATGGACGGACTGAGTGTAGCAGGCGCTGTACTCGAAGGTGCAACCCAAGTGGCCAGTGCCTTCACTGGCAATTCCAGCACATCAGAAACTATGATGAGTAGTTCTTCCTCTACGAACTATAGTTCTTCCTCTACGAACTATGAGGCTCAGTATCGACAATGGGAAAAGAGAGCAGAGAGTCACTATAATTCGCTTACAAACATTGGACTTAGTGTGGAAAGCAAGAAGGCTGCTGCTGGCAGTACAATGGGAAGTATGAATGGCGGTAATTATGTTTCTATGAAAAAGTCGCTTCGTGAAGCCCAAAAACAGATGAAGTCAATAAGAACGAAGGCTGCAAAGGATGGCGTTATAATTCCACAATCAAAGTGGGAAACTGCCACGGTTTCATATTAAACATTGATATTTATTAAGCAATAGACTTAAATTGTCGGTTAAGATGGATGATGGCGTGTCAAAATGATGCGCCATCACTTATTTTAATTGTTGCAAAATGAGGCAAAATATACCCTGAATGTCGTTATTATTTGTAACTTTGTTTTTGGTTAAACGAATATGGAATTATGACGAAAAGATTATACTTTTTGCTTGCGTTGCTTCTGTGCATCTGCACGATGGGCGCTGCCAAGACTACGGTGGTGAAGAATGCATCATCGATGACACGCACCGGCACTTACCGCATTACCAAGGAACTGAAAGCCAACAATATCAAAATCGGCGATGGCTCTACCATCATTTTCGCTGGCGGACGCATCACGGGTGCCACTATCAAGGCTCGCAACTTGAAAGTGGTGGTTCCCGACGGCAAAACGTATTTCAACGGCTGTCGGCTGTCGGGTAATATCGTCAACTCCAAACTGAAAGCCACCAACTTCGGTTGCAAGGCAGATATGCGCACGCTGAGCAAAAGCAATTGGACCTACAAAGGCTTGCCTCGGCAAACGCTCAAATACCGCACCGGCACCGACAACTTCAAGGCTATGGCGTGCATTGCCACTTTCCTCAGCGGTAGCACTAATGTGGATTTTGAATGGAACGGCAATTTCTTCACCGCCCATCAGCCTTCGGCGGCCATCTATGCCCCACCCTTTATCAGAATTGAGAGTTGTAAAAATTTGGCGATGCACGGCGGCACGCTGATTAGCGGCATCCGCTTTATCGACTGTAGCAACATCGAGGTGAGCGATATGCGCTTTGTGGGCTATCACGAATGTCACGACTTTCCTGCTATCCACATTTCGGGCAACCCTGCGAAGGCTATCCGAGTGAACGGTGTGGCTTACTCGGTGGCTCGTGGCGGAAAATACGAATGGGCTAACAACTGCTACTACTACGGCACCGACGGCACAAAAGACCTCGGTTTGGCGGCTGAAGGCATCATTTTCGACACCAGTTCGCCAAAAACCTCTTGCACAGGCATCAATGTGCACGATTGCCACTTTGAAATGCGGCTCAATGGTGTGGTGCTCGGCATGAAGCGCACCAACTATAACCAGGTGGGCAAAGTGAGTGGCGCAAAAATCACCAACTGCACTTTCTCGCACCATTATTTCCAGCCAATAGGTATGCACGCCGAAAATGTGGTGGTGGAAAACGTGAGTGGCGACTATGCGCTCCAGCCCATCGACATCTCCACCCTGTCGCACAATGTGGTGGTGCGTGGTGCTTCGTTCACCGACCTTTTCTACGGGCCAAAGCAAGAGGCAGAACCTGCCTACGCCAGCCAGTCGTACAACAATCGCATTGAGAACAGCAGTTTCACCATCAACAGGAAATACCACCTTATAGGTATGGACAGCTATGCCCTGAACGCGGCGGAAGGCAAAGTTGGCGACACATTTATCGTCAGAAACTCCACCTTCAATTTCTTCACCGACACCTACGGCACTTTCGTGGTGCGCACCTGTGCCGACCGTGTGCGCTTTGAAAACTGCAAGATGAATATCAACCTCAAGAAGCAGACCGACGGCAGCAGCCCCTACTGCATCATGAGCATCTTTGCCGCTCTTGCCACCAAAGCCACCAGTCCGAAAGTGGAACTGGTGAACACCGACATCGAAATCAACGGCGCAGCATCTTCAAGCGCAGGACGCATTTCCAACCCATTTGCCTACCTGTTCAGTAAAATCGGTGCAAAATCCTATTCCGTCAGCCTCGAACAGTGCAATATCCACGGCACGGCAAGGGTTGATTGGAGCCTTTTCGAGCAAATGGAATCGGTCAGCATCAGCAATTCACAAATTTCAATCGGCGGTTGCGACTACCACGGCTACTACATCAACGCGCCCAAACGCCTGCAAATCACAGGCACCACCTTCACAGGCCGACTTGGAAAATACAACACCCTCGTGGGCGTGCCCAATGTGAAAGACTACAGCCACAGCATCGACAACACCACCGTAGATGCAAGCGTGAGCAAACTGTTCACCACATCGCCCGACCGCCGCCGCACCCGCATCACCAACGTGCGCACCCGCACCACCAACCGCCCCATCACCAAATAACGGTGGTTTCCCACCATGGAATGGCACTCTTAAAAAAACAAAAACTTTATTCTCACATAAAAAATAACTATCAGTGCCACCCCCAAAAGAAACAATTCTTATTAACGTGGAATCACGTTTAACAATTCTATTAATACACAAAAGTAATCAAATATGAAAAATCCGTTTAAAGGCAACACTCTGGCGTGTGGACTCTTAGGCTTTATCCTCGGCATAGGGGTAACATTCGGCACACAGCAAATCTGCTCCCAAAAAACATGGGGGGAATCGCACTATGAAAGTTGTGGTGACGGAAGTAAAGACAACTTTGTCAATGTTGAAACCGACGTGAATGGTGATGTGTTTTTTACTAAGTCGGGGAGCAAATACCATTATGAAGGTTGTAGCAGTTTATCACGGGCTAAAGAAACTAAACGAACCACTCGCGAGAAAGCACAAGCAGGGAGCCTTAAACCATGCATGAAATGCGCCCCCGGATATTAAACTCCTAATACATCCAGTTATGGAGAAACTGTACGTCATTCCGGTTCAGTGGAAAATTCCTGGGGATAGATTATGCAATGTTGCCGAATTGTGAATGGAATCAAAAACAAAAACATAAAAAACAGCCTTGGAGCAATGTGGAATGCTTCGCATTTGGCGTAGGGATAAAAACCGCTCGCCGTTTCACGGCGAGAAAGTACGTATTTTTTATAAGTGATTGAGAATGAGATAAGTTTTTATCTCATAAAAAGAAGAGGTTACGAATTAGAAATAAACAGAATGTAGCATCCTGCTGTGATTTGCATAACCATCCAAAGAACTCTTTCGTTTGCAAAGGTACGATATTTAATCGGGGATAAAGAATGTTTTAAGATTTTTTCCCCTTACTATGATAACAACAAGGAGATATCCATTACAACAGATTGGCTGACAGCATTTTAAAGTCATTTTTGCCTTAAAATATATCATCACCTTTATATCCATTGCTATGGAATCCAGTGTCTGTCAATCTCTGTGATCATTCCATTCTTGATGGTAACACGTGTATTCAACTGGAAGAAATCCTTTCTACCATTCTTCAAGTTCTCAATATATAGTTTCTGCCCAGTGCGGATGGTGTCAGAAGGTTCCTCTGGAAATTCTCCACAGTCGATAATCTTGAAATCCTTGGCAAGTGCCACTTCCGCTTTGCCCAGTTCGGTGTATGTGGCATGGTCATCCCATATTCTTGCAACGTATGTGCCATCTTCGTTTCCGACAAGGTGGCAACCGCCTTCCTCTATGTCTCCATTGATGTCGATGCCTCCGCGTTCTTTCGTTATCTTATTGACGACCATAAGATTACCGTCATAGACGAGAGTGTCGCCCACTTGCATTTGCTGAATCTCAACTGCATCGTATAAATCTTTGTTGTACAGGGTTATAGCGAGGGTGCCTCTCGTCCAATCGAAATCCTCTGGCGTGAAAGATGCGGGGAGCGTGCAATCTTGTAGCTTTCCAACTTCTATATTTGCAGGAAGAGGAGCAATCTGTTTCATTTCAGCCATTTGCTTGTTGCCAGAGCAACTGCACACCAGTGTTGCTAAAGCAAGATATAGTGATGATTTCTTCATATTTACTTAGATGTTAATTCCAAACCGCAACACCGCCAGGTGTCAGCCATGCAAAGGTAGCAATTATTTTTCAAAACTAACTATTTATGCCGATTGTTTTTTTTAGCAATGATATACTTTCAGGCATAAAATACCCCCAGTTCCCACTGTCTTGGGGAAGTGTAAAATATCAATGTTGAATATTGTGGTTTAGTTGTTTAGTTGTTTTGTGGTCTGGTTGTTTTGAGGTTTAGTTGTTTGGGTGTTTGGGTGTTTGGGTGTCTTGTTGTTTAGTTGTTTAGTTGTCTGTCAGAAAGACATTAGCACACGATATGCTCGCTCGCCTTCGGCTCTCTCGCCATGTTCAAAATCAATCACGGATAACCCGAATAACTAATAATCACAAACGATTAGTAAAGCTGCTAATTGGATAAAATAGAATGTAAATCATCACTTACTTTCTTTATTTGCCAATATGCGATATCAGCTGTGACTTCATGAAATAGAACATCTTTAGTGAAACTGACATTTATACCATGGCATAAAATTATGCCCATACTCCGAATCATGTTAAACAAGTTGTGACCCCTTACATGAAGATAAACATTATCTTCTGTTATACCAAGTTGCTTCATCCTATTTATTGTTGGTATAAGGTTGCAACTGTTCTTCATCGGTATAGTTGTTTCTATTTTACTTTTTATGATTTCCAACAGTTTATCTCCATTATTATTTAGCCATTCATGCCTTATCTGAGAAGGCAAGCAACCAAACACGTTCTTCACCGTTGCAGAAACATTACCATCTACGTTACATTCGTTATATATAACGTAAATAAACGGTAGAAACAACATTTTTGAAAGTCTGTCTAAGAATAGCTTAAAATCAAAAGGGACAATCTTTCCCTCTGCCTGCATGTTTGGGTAAAGTTACTTTTATTCGTTTTTGCAGATGTTTTGCCTCACAAAGATGGTTTTCCCAAGAGTATGTATAAGTTTGAGCCACAAAATGCTCACTGTCCAAATTTGATTCTTGTAAAGGATATCTCAAGTCACTATCAATAGCTATAAAAAAATTCTTTGACAAATATCCATGATAATTCAGACATTGTGCACACCCTGTGGTCAGCTTGCCTTTCTTGCTCCTACTACTCGAAACGAAATAATATTCGCCTGGTACAACATGCTGAAGTAACTGGTTCCAAAACAACTTATCCTCTTTGTCTTCCAAGTGAACACTTGCAACATATTCTCCCAACAGAGAAATGCTGGCATAATATTTCGCTTGACTTTCATAGGTGTTGTCCATAGCAATTATATATTGTTGGTGATTTTATCCATATAAATAATATTATCCCCCCAACCATCGGCAAAAATACCAGGAGAATGAGTAGTAAGGATAAACTGAGCATTAGGATTTAAAAGTGTCAACATCTCTATCAATTTGTATTGCCAATCTATGTGAAGTGAAATCTCAGGTTCATCAAGAAATACAATATAATCCTGATTATTCTCAAGCAACACTGTTAGTAAGATAATCAGTAATTGTTTCTCT
>SAMEA104315433__coassemble_1947_pt1 | contig 7629 bp, 8 predicted proteins | sample SAMEA104315433__metabat2_low_PE_009 | metagenome-assembled genome bin SAMEA104315433 (sample SAMEA104315433) | gut metagenome | biome: Monkey gut; feature: monkey-associated habitat; material: faeces | place: China | collected 2013
CCCAGTCGGAACGCTTCTGTGATATGTTCAACAAGTCTATCGGACTTGTGGTCAAGCACTATGAGTTGAACTTGTGTGGGATGGTGGGGTAATTATTTCTTTAATTGCCAACCTTTGCCTTTGACATATTTGTATTTGCCGTGATTAAAAGCATCAATATCGTAATTCATTTCATTATTTTGATACGCGTCTTTTCGTTCCTTGTCTGAACGATTTCTCCAGTAGGGCGAATCCATTACATAGTCAATCCAATCTTTAGGTATAGGAAAGGCATAACCATGTTTAGACATGTCGCCGAATGTATGTAATTCACCATCATTAAAATCAACACCATCTCTATCACTTGTAAATGATGTAGAACCAAAACGTTTCACTATTCTCTTTTTCGGGTTATCTTTATCCCCATAAGTTTCTACGTCACGTAGATTATATTTCTTTGAAAGTGCTTTGCTTGCGGCGTCATTAAAGGCGTCTTCTCTTTCAGTATTACGATAAGCGTCATAATCATCTTTGTTATTAAGACGTTTATCACGTGCTTTATCAGCAGCACTTGCATATGTTTTCCAGTCAAATTCAGAAAGCACCTGTTTAACAGACTCGCTAATCATATTGTGTAACTGCGACTCGGTCAATCTAATTTTGTTCTTATTCATATTTGTATTACAATTAATTTGTTGTGTACTATTATTTTCCCATTCTGAATTTGGTGATATCAAGTAATCGTGTATGCTTTTTAACATACTGCTTAATTCTTCTATTGATGAATCTTTTGATATTATTCCTTTAGTAAGTATTTTTAAATTAGCAACAGATGTTGTTGTGACAATACTGTCACTTTGCTTCACTTTTGGCGGGTCTGTAATTAAAACCACTTGATAGATGAATTGTGATAGATTATTGGACTTTCCTAATGCGGTTCGCTTTGTTTCATAATGATTCGCAATTCGTATTTCAATTACATTTTTTCCGTCAATTGATAGATATGCTCTATAATAACTATTATTCTTACCATAATTGGAAGTGCCTAAAATAACATTTGCAAATGATGTGTCTTCCTTGCTAATTATTTCTTTGAGTTTCTCTAACTCTGTTAAATCATTTAGAACCTCTTCTATATTTTCTATTGCTGTATAAGTATCACCTATTAGTGAAATATATTTTGATTTTATTAAATTATTATTAGGATACAATTTATAGTCTTTTTTTGTTGCACGTACAAACTCATTGTTACATTGTGGATATGTAAAGTATTTCATTACGTTTTTATTATAAATACTTGTACGAAAAGATAAAGAATGTTTATCTTTGCACAAAAAGTATATTGCTATGGAAATAAAGATAATTAATCAACTATTTGATGTTGAAACAAATGCTATACACATTACAAAGGTTTCTGAAGAAAATATGACTCTTGCAAAAGAGTTTGTAATTAATTATGCTATTGAATATAAAGAACAGTTAAATGATAATTTATTCATTTGCTATCAAAATTCAGGTAACTCTACGCAAATACTCGGTATTTTTAGTTTCAAAGAGAATATACCCTCCGTTATGATTGATGATGGGGATGTTAATTGTAATGAATTAAGATATATAATTGCCAATTCTATAATTATGAATTTTAAATGTTTACAGCGTTTATTCTCTATAATTTTTTCTTTGCTCGTGAACAGAAAAGACAATAAAGATGAAATGTTTTGGGCTAACTATCAAACTGTTTTCTATGGGAAAAGAATTGATAAACTATTTAAGATATGCAAAGAATACTATTTTCAAAATGAATCAACATATTTTGCTTCAACAATAGTGAAGATTAAGCAACAGACTGATAATAATCATCAAAGAATCAATTCCCTGTTGAAACAAATAACAAACTTGTGAAAAAAACACATTTTTTAATGCATTTCTTGATGAGTAAGTTCAAACTATATACAATCGTCTTATTTTCTGATTAAGATAGTTTTTATTCTGCAAAAAACATAGGAAAATAAAATTTTGATACCTTTTTAAGAATTTGGGTATATACCCAACAAAAAAAAGGAGAAAACGAGGCGAAACTTGCTTTTTCCCCGATTAATTTACAGGGACAACTTGTATATCATTCCCTAAAAAAATTGCAGATTTAGAAACTCATAAAAATAGGGAGTCTAAATCTGCGATTATACTGTTTGTCTGCGAGTGTTTATTTAGTGTCAGTTTTGCCGTTGACACTCAAAATGCGTGCTTCTCCTTGTCCTGGTAGTGGCTGAAAAATCACCACCTCAACAGTTCTCTTGTTTTCGTTGATGCACTCATACTTATAGTTTGTTCCAGCCACAACTTGGCGTGAAACTTTTATGGGTTTAAGCTGTAAATCGCTGTGCGATTGCATCACTGTTTTAAAGAGAGAAAACTCCTCGTCGGTAATGGTTGTGCCTTTGTCGTATGCGCCAACTAATGTGTCAGCTTGTGTTAAAACTTTGTTACTGGAGCATGAAGCCATAAAGAGTACAATGCTCATCAATACTGTTGTTTTTAATTTTGTCATCATTATTTCTCGTTTTTTTTAGTTTGAGTAAGATATTGCCTATTATTTGCCTATGGTATATCTGACACCAATATTTAGGTTAAAATTGAAAGGCTTTTCCTTATAGATTGTTTGAAGGTGAGAGTTGTCGTCGAAATAGTAGCTAATACCTGGTTCGGCATAGATTCCAACGTGTTCAAGCACATTCAATTGTAAGCCGGCTGCTAAATTGATTGACACTTGAATAGGTTTACTGTCAATATTAAGGGTCTCTGTCTTTTTCTGTGTGCTATTGATGGTGTATTTCTTAACAGTTGTTCCCGAAATACATTTCTCGGTGAGCACACCAGCCACTCCGTACATACTTATTCGTTTGAATGACAATATATTATATTTAACATCAACAGGGATTCCTATATAATTGAGCTTTTGCTCACCTGTGTAAAAGTTTTCTTTCGAACCTTCTCTCATATCTGATGATAGGCGCGTATATGTTAGTCCGCTTCCGATGCTTAATTTGGAATTAACAGCATAAGCCAATTTCATCCCTATGCGTACGGGAAGCTTATGCGCATATTTTGTTGTCACTTCCTTGCCTTTATTGAAAAGGTTGATGCCAAGCATAGGGTTGTCGGCCCAATCAGATCCTTCGGGACCAGCAGTCACTGTGTATTCACCAATCGACGTTGTGGTTTTTGATGCACCGACAGCCCCCATTGCGCATGTGCTTATTGACCATCGTGATGGGACTGTGGAGTGCGAATGGTTCGTTCTCTCACCATTGTAGGCCACATAGCCGTCAAAAAGATTTTCACGCTTACTGTAATTTTCCTTTTCTTTGTCTTTATAGCTATTTTCGTTGGAGGGTTGTTGATTGTCAGCTGTTTGTGCCTTTTTAATTTCGCTGTTTTTTTCTGCGTGATTGCCGATGGAGGCATCTTCGGTTGAAGCTGTGTTGGCAGAGTGTTGCGAATGTGTTGCAATATGTGGGCAAGAAGTGATGTTCGCATCAAAATCGTAACTATCTGATTGTGAGTTTTGGGCCAAGAGATTGCTGCTCTCATCAGTCTTATGGTTGCCGTGTTCAGCAAGATGAATTATTTGTTTGTTTGTACGCACTCCCGCAAATTTTGGAGTGTTGCTCTCTTTGTTGCCTATGGTATTTAATACGGCATATCCCAGTAGTAGCACAATGCTTGCTGCCACAACCGCCCTTGTGGCTGTGCGCCATGTCTTATTGAAGAAAGGTTGGGGGTGAGGCACTTGGCGCTCGCCCTTCATTTCTGCCATTTTTCTACTGACGTCTTCCCAAAGACCTTTAGGCTCTTGTATTTCGTAGTCGCTCATACGGTCGTGTATGTCGTTTTGCCAGTTCTTTTTCATATCAAATGGAATTAATGGATTGATATTGTGTGAGCTTTTTTGCCAGCAAAGCCTTTGCCTTGTGCAACTGTGATGCGGAAGTGTTTTCTGTGATTCCAAGCAGTTGGGCTATATCTTTGTGGTTTTTGTTGTCAATAACGTAGAGATTGAATACGGTGCGGTAGCCATCAGGCAACTCTCGAATGAACTGATGTATCGTTTCGGTAGGAATGTCTTCGGTATTGATGTCGTCATCGTTTGTGATATCAATATTGGGAGAGTCGATATCAACAAAGTTGTATTGCTGATTGCTACAGACAAACTTCAATGTCTCATTTAGCGTTATCTTTGTCATCCATGCTTTTAATGAACCTTCACCACGGAACTTGAAGCTGTTTAGAGAAGAGAAAATCTTTATGAATGCCTCTTGTAACACATCTTTGATATCATCATCGGATATGATGTAGCGAGAGCATAATGCCGAAAGGTATCGCACATACTTACGGTAAATCCATTCGTTGGCGGCAGGGTCGCCAACGATGGCCTTTTTGAGCCAGTGCTCTTCTTCTGTTTTCTCTCTTCTAAATGTTGTTCTGAGCATAATTTGGTCTTAACGCAGAGAACCAACGATGGGCAAAAGCCTAAACCATGTTGGGTATAAGCTATTGCACCATCAATTGGGAGGAATGCTTATTTTGAGACTTCAACAGCTACCGTTGCAGTCTTTTTGTTCTTGTCTGTAATGGTGACAGTCGTTTTACCTGCTGCTACACCTTTAATAGTAATCTTTCCGCTGGAGATAGATGCTGTGGCAATTTTAGTGTTTGCGCTTACTACTGTATATGGAGTAGCGCCACCACTGACAGCTACTACGCATTCTTGTCCTACACTGATACTAACCGAAGTCTTGTCAACCACAATTCCTTTGTCTACAATGACATTGAAGCTGTTTGACGCATTCTTAGAGTCGGTTACAGTTACTGTGGCTTTTCCTGTTGCAATACCGCTTACGGTTATTTTTGACTTGTTCACTGTTACCTTAGCAACATTTTCGTTGCTTGATTTGGCGGTGTAGGTTCCGGTGCCACCAGAAACTGTTACGTTTTGTGAATTGCCAACAGCTATTGCCACCGCAGAGGGGTTGAACTTGATGGTGGATAGCTTATTGTCGTCGGTGCAGGAGGTGAATGTCATTGCGAATACAGCACAGACAATTAATGTTGCAAATTTAAATAATTTAATTGTGTTCATTTCTTTTTTCTGTTTTTTTATGTTCTACTTGTGCTCTATGAAATAATGATGCGTCCACCTTTAATCAGAGTGCAATTATAAATGTGGTAGAGTACTCTTAATATTTTTTGTTGCAGATGTTATTCACTTTTGTGTTCACCTATTTTATGATATAAGGCGAGACAAAGAGCGTATTTGATTGTCGGATGTAGTGGATATTGCAGGGTGCATTCTTAGTTTGAACTCAGCAGTCTTTTTGCCTGTGAATGATGTCCAGTTGATTTTGATTTTAACTTCTTTTGTGTGATTTTTCCACAGAGGATTGAGGTCGAAAGCTATGAGTGCATCTGCTAAATAGCCTTTGCAGTCGCCATTAGCGTTGTGCTTAAGGTCGAACTCATAGGAGTTGTCTGCGTTTACGCCACTTACAAGATTGATTGTGTGTTTGATGTGTCCTCCCCACAAAGTGCGTATGCGTAGCGTGAGGAATCCGTCTTCCGCCACGGTAACCCAGTCGCGAACAATTTCTATTGGGTCGTTGCCGAAAACCTTGTTGTCTTCTTTGCCTAAAGTGGCAACGGGTTGTTTGGTTCGGATACTGTCAATCCAATTCACAAACACATTGTGGGGTGACTTTGTGGCTGGAGATTCTACTGTGTAATTGACAAGTGCCCGCACATTTTTTTCTCCAAATGGTGATTCTTTCATGTTGGTGGGCACAAGTGAAGTTGAATCGTCGAGTTGCATAATAAATCCTTCAGAACCATTTGGATAAACTGTCACGAGAGCTGTGGGGCGTTTTACAATCTCATAGTTGTCGTCGTTGGAGCACGAGCTAAAAGTGAGTGTACAGGCAATAAGTCCTATCGTCAAAAATAAATTCATCGTAGTTTTCATATTGTTATTTTTTTATGTTTCTGCCCATTAAATCAGGGCATCGCTCAAATCTTGCCTGAGAACAGTGCTTTTTTTCTGCTTTTTTAGATTCTTTAAGAGTTGGTTGAGGTTTAAATATTGATAAACAATTAGATGCTTGTTTGCTTAAAATGGCTTAAATCTGTATCAAAATAATAGATTTAAGGCAGGTCGTAATGCTTTAGTAGTTGAGGCCGAAAGCCCAGAGGGGGATGATGTTAGCGTAGCCAAATTCTATGTCGTCTTTTACGATATAGCCTTTGGCTGCGGTTTCAATTTGCTTTTGTCCCTTTTTCTTTCCTCCGATTTCAAATGTGGCTCCGTCTATATCAAAGTCGGAAATCTTGCTGCACACCACATTGTAGTTCACTCGCATTTGATTCATGAAGAAAGTTTCCCTTAAATTGCCAATGTTGGCTTGTTCGGGAGCCAATGCGTAGATAAGGTTTGTGTTGTCGAGATACACCTTTTCCACTTTCCCAAGTCCACGAACGCCACTGGTGTTGTCGCGTAGTTGGGCTATGATTCCTGCTCGTTCCATATAATAGAGGTGGTTAGGAATGTCGTTTCGACTAAGATTAGTGACATCAGCGAGTTTCTGATACACGGGCTTGAATGGCGTGCTTTTCGCTATCACCATCAGCAGTTGTTTCAACTTTCGCCCAGCCGCCACGCTGATATTTGCAAAATTAGGAATATCGGTTTCCATAGTTTGCGTGATAACCTGATTGAGTTCGATGTCGAAATCCACGTCTTTAGCAAAGGGGTAATAGCCTCGTTGTAGATAATCTTTGAAAAGCGGGAGAGGGTGTGCCACTCCAGGAATTGTGGCTTTGTGGGTGAGGATGTCGCTCAACGAGAATACTGGCACTTCAATGCCATGGAAAAATGCGAGATATTCCCTGAACGACAGTCCTTGCATTTCATAGATGGGCACACGCCTGCTGAGGTCTGCCATGCCTTGGTAAATGTCGAGAATAGATGAACCGGAAATCACCACTTGCATATCGCTGTAGGTGTCGATGATTTCTTTCAATTCGCGTGACCATTCAGGGTACTTGTGTATTTCGTCGATAAACAGGTGCTTGCCATTCATTTTTGAGAATTGGTCAGCCACCTCAAGCAAGGTGTGGGTGGCAAAATACAGTTGGTCGGCTGATATATACAGCGTTTCCGAAGTGTTGAGGTTCTGCTTGATGTATTGCAGAAGCATGGTGGATTTGCCCACACCGCGAGGTCCTACCAATCCGAGTGCGTGGCTGTTCCAATGAATTTCGTTGTATTTGTAGCGAAGAAAATCGGTTGAGGTTTCTTCGAGTTTGCGTTTGAAAAAGCTGAATAATCTGTCCATACCATTTTATATTTGTGCAAATATACTAAAATTGCACTGAAAAAGTGCAGAAAATGGCGAAAATTGCACTAAAAAAATGCAATTTTTAGCGGAAACTGCATTTTTTCGGTGCAATTTTGGTGACTTTTGGGAGGAAGGCTCTTTAGGAGCACTCGGAGTGAGGCATGGAAAAATATATAGAAGTTGTCTCTGTGATTATTTAGTGATGACTGAAAAAATCCCGTAGGGATTAGATGTGTGTAGGCAGGTATGCAGCGAAGGTTAT
>SAMEA104315433__coassemble_2109_pt1 | contig 7217 bp, 6 predicted proteins | sample SAMEA104315433__metabat2_low_PE_009 | metagenome-assembled genome bin SAMEA104315433 (sample SAMEA104315433) | gut metagenome | biome: Monkey gut; feature: monkey-associated habitat; material: faeces | place: China | collected 2013
TTCGCTTGCATGGAGTTAACCATAATCAGCCGTTTCCAACGGCTACAAGCCTCCACTAAATCTTTACTTTATTCACTATTTTTATAGTTTTTCAGTGCTTTCGCCAAAGGCATGTTCCTACGCTATGGCGTAATCGTTTTGAGCGATTTGACTCCTCCGCTCTTTTTTTATATTATCCCGCTATTAGTGTATATAGGGCGAACATCCAGTGCGCGGTGACGGCGGCTACGAGTCCGCCACAGAAGTGTGCCATGATGGCTTTGGGGGTGAGATCGCGATAGCCGATAGAGTCGAGCATGGCGGTGTGCGTGCTGAGAAATCCACTCCAACACATACCGATGGCGGTGAATACGGCGATGGCGTTGCCGTCAATCCAGCCGTGGCTGACGAATCCCGGTATCAGACCGAGGGCCGCTCCTACAGCGCCAAGAGCTGTGATGGGGAATGCCACGAGATGTGGGTCGTGGAACCCGAACAGCCACTCAAACACGAAGTCAATCTTGTTGGCAAGCCATGGCAGCAGTTCCACACCCTGATAGGCGGCGCCGTTGTAGGTTCCGTCGGCTGCCGGACCGAAGGTGAACATCATTACGAAGGTGGATATGATAAGCACGCCGGGGATAATGGCTATACCCACATCAACACCGCTGCGTCCGCCGTCGAGCATGGCATTGAGCAGGCGTATGAACACGGTCTGCTCTGTCTTCTCGCTTTCCTCCTCCTTTTCTTCTGTCTCCTCTTTCGGCACAGCGTCTTCCACGGCATACTGAGGATAGGCCTTCAATACGAAGCGCTGCATAAGGCGTGTGGAACACACGCATCCACAGCATGCACCTACCAGTCCGATAATCGGAGCCGCATAGTAGCCTTGGCTTGCCATGAACACAATCACGAGCAGTCCCATGCCGAAGGCCGTACCGAAGTTGGTGAGCGATATGAACTGATACTTCTTGAAGTAACTTGCAAAGCGTTTGTCTTTGGCGAGCGATATGATGGCGGGGTTGTCGGAGAGGAATGTCATCACGGCACCTAACGATGTAACACCCGGCAGATTGAAGATGGGGCGCATCAGCGGGCGCAATGTGCGCTCAAGCAGCGCCACCACTCCAAACTCCACAAACACTCTGCCTATGGCACCTGTTATCACACATATACTCATCAGATAGAGCACGGTGTTGAGCAATAGGTCGTGGGCTGTCTTCATTATCGTGTTGAGCATGTTTGGCACCCCCATCACCATGCCAAGATACCCGAACAGAACCACTACTGCTACTACACACCAGATACCGCTTGCGATGAGCGATTTACTCTTTTTACCGTTCTTTGCCATAATATGTATGCGTTAGATTATTTGTTTTTCCACGACAGCAGGTGCAACTTGGCGATGAACGACAAGCGCACCGTGGTCTGATTGTCATTTAATGTTCCCGATGGGTTACTGTTGGTGCCCGTAGAGTGAGATACGCCCAAACTGACGCGCACATCGGGTTTGCCTTTTGTGGGGAAAAACTCCACACCGCCACCATAGGCAGTCATCTCAGTGCCAGGCAGCACACTCATGTCGGCTTGTGAGTTGGTGCGGTTGACGTCGTATGTGAGTTTGCCATACAGTCCGAGGTGGGGTATCGGGCGATATTCGAGTCGTGCCATCACCGAGCAGTCCTTGAAGAAGATGGTCTGATGGCTTGAGGCGCGGTTCATAAAGTCGAGTTCTAACGATGCTTTGCCCACGGTGAATTTGTTGCCGAGGGCAATGTACGAGATAAATCGGCCGGGCACATACTCTATCATATTGGCAGAATAGAGAGTGTTTAGCCACCCATAGTTGCCTGCCCAGTGCAGATGATAGGCCAGCATATCGCGGTTGGCTGGGGTGTTGAACAGGCTTTGAGTCACCTGCACGGTGAAGCGGTTCTTGCCGTTGGTGGTAGTGTAAGTGGCACTGGCACCGAACTGAAACGGAGCGATGTTGTTCCAGAATTCGGAAGACACATATATGTCAACAGGGTTGCGGTCGTACTCGTATCCACCCACCATAGCCACCTGCTTTCCGGCGGCCACGCTCCAGTGGTCGTCAAGTTTATAGTCAAGATACACCCAGTCGGTGCCGTCAAACCGGTCACTTCTCTCTTTCTTCTGATTGATGCGCTGACGCCATGAATATGTCAGGCGGTCGGTAACCTGTCCACTCACGTTAAGCAAGAAGTAGTCGCCTTTGAATCCCGAGGCATCGTGGCGTATATGATTGTCGATGCGGTCGTTGAGATAACTGACGCGAGTCTGAAGGTCGATGTTGATACTGGGATTGAAATTGCTCTCAGCAAATGTCGGTACAGACACACTGAGCATACAAGCAAAAATCGCATTGATGGCTTTCATATCTACGATTAGTGTAATTTATGTTATGGTTGTTAATAGTTGTTTATCCCAAATCGGTCATTAGGGCTTGTGGTATTTCGGAGTTTTAGAAGAATGAATTTTGTTTGTCTTTTAATGAGTGATAGCGAGCTATTACGAATTAAAAACAAGCAAAAGGCATCTTATAAAAGCCGTAAGACCGCAAGAAGTAATCTAAAAAATCCTCATACGGCCTAATGACCGATTTGGGATTATAGTATGCATTGGCAAAGATATGAATAATTAGTGAATAAAGGACAATCTATGCCAGTATTTTGGGTGTGAGAAACAAAAAATGGTTTCTAAAATTTAGGAAATGATATACAAGTTGTCCCTGTGATTATTTAGTAATGATTGAAAAAAAATCCCGTAGGGATTTGATCGCATCTTCTTCGGGACAACTTGTATATCATTTCTAAAATTTATTTATAACCTTCATTCCGTGGTGGTCAAAGTCAAGGCTCAACTTGGAAAAAATATCCATAATGTGATAAATTCCACCAAAAGAAGTGAATTTCTCGTTTTTAGTTGCTACCTTTGTCTTGTCAGAGTTTTCTTTACTTGTTATCTTAGTAGCACCAAGTGAATTGAGATTTCTGTCATGACCAAGCGTCATTAGAATACTGATTCTCTGACACTTGTATTTATCACAACATTTTATGCTGCGGAATTAAGACAACCCACAAAAAAATATACACCACTATGAAAAAAATAACATGCATGCTCAGTATGCTTCTCATACTGATTTCAGCCAACGCACAAACCCTGCGTGGCGATGTGAACGGCGACGGAAAGGTTGACGCAAGCGACGTCAGCGACCTTGTGACCATCATACTAAACGCCGGCTTGACGGAAGACGATATTTACAAGAAATACAACACCCCAGCCATCAGCTGGATTGACGACGACTTTGCCGCCTTCGACAAGCAGGGCAAGCTCACGCCCGTGTATCAAAAGTTGCACGACTTCTGCATCGCGAAGGGCATTTACGGCGATTTGGCGCTACGCCCCTTCTCCTCCCCTGCCGATGCGTGGATTCCGACTGGCATGGTTGACATCTGCAAGCAGTGGCAAAGCGAGGGCTTCGAATTTCTGTACCACCCCAACCACTCCGAAGGCTGGTACGACCGCGATGCCCAGCACCCGCACGACGCCAGCAAGATTGAGGCTTCGGCGCTCGACTGCATCAAGGCGTTCAAACTCTACGGACTCAAAGCCCCATCTATCCTCGTGTGGCCAGGCAACTCAGCAGAGTTCCCCGACAATATGCCCATCGTGAAAAAGCTTTTTGAATGTGCCGTGGCTGCCACCTACAACCTTATCAACCACAATTCCGACAACGACCGACACAGTCTGAAGCGACTGTCGTTTGAATCGCTCTCACGCGGCTGGCTCACTAAAACACAGATGAAAAAGCGCATCAAAGACGCTATCGACAATGGCGACTGGGTGATTCTGGGCTCGCACTTCAACAGCATATCCGACTCCGAAACGCCCGACGAAACGTCGTACAACATCGCCAACGTGCTCGAAATCCTCGAATACGCACACAGCCTCTGCCCCATACGCCACACCTCCGACGTATGGAACCAGCGCAAGCCCATGTGGTTCCTCCTCGGAAAATAACCCACACCTCTCCCCCACACAAATCACCCACAGGATTACAAATTGGTGCAAAAAATGTTGGCGGTGTGAGAATTTATGTGTATTTTTGCCATATATAAACCGCTATTTATATAAATCCACATTTATATTATGAAATTCTACAACCGTGTAAATGAACTTTCTATCATTCGTGAAAACGAAAAACAGTCATACGACAGTGCCGTGTTTATGGTGCTTACTGGCCGACGTAGAGTAGGCAAAACATCCCTTGTCACAAAGGCGATGGAGGGTAAAGAATATGCCTATCTGTTTGTGTCAAAAAGCTCTGAATCGCTGCTTTGCCAGAATTTCCAGCGAGAGCTTGAACAGCAAATCGGACTCACCGTGTATGGCGAAATCACACGATTCAAAGACTTGTTTGAGGTGATTATGAAGGAAGCACAAAAGCGGCACTTAACCATCGTGCTCGATGAGTTTCAGACGCTCTACAAAATCAACCCAACCATTTTCAGCGAAATACAAGACATTTGGGACCGATTTAAGCAAAATGCGAAAATCCACCTCATCGTTTCGGGCAGCATACAAACTCTGATGAAGCGCATCTTCGACGACAAGTCGGAGCCTCTATACGGCCGCCCTACCTCAAAACTCGTATTGCGCCCTTTCACCACAGCTGTGATAAAAGAAATTCTTCATGACGCAAATCCCACCTACGCCCCCGACGACCTGCTCTGCCTATATATGATCACAGGTGGTGTGGCAAAATACATCGAACTTCTTATCGATGCGAAATGCTACACCAAAGAGAAAATGCTCAACTACATTTGCCGCCAAGACTCCTATTTCATAACAGAAGGAAAAGACCTTCTTAACCAAGAGTTTAGCAGCGAGCATGGCACCTATTTCTCTATCCTGCAAATCATCGCATCGGGAAAAACGAAACGCAGCGAAATCGACAGTGCCCTTCAAAAAGATGTAGGCACGTTTTTACAGAATCTTGAAAGCAAATACGAGCTTATCCGCCGAAAAAAGCCATTGTTGGCGAAGCAAAACAGCAAGGTGAGCACTTACGAAATTCGCGACAATTTCCTTCGATTCTGGTTCCGCTTCATCTACCCTTTCCAATCGTTGATTGAGCGCCAACTGTTCGCCCCTCTCCGCGGCAATATCTCCAACCACTACGAAGACTATTCCGGAAGAGTGCTTGAGCAGTATTTCCATGACAAAGTGATGGAATCGGGGCAATATACGCAAGTGGGTAATTGGTGGGACAGAAAAGGCCAAAACGAAATCGACCTTATCGCCATCAACGAATTCGACCACACAGGCATCATCGCAGAAGTGAAGCGCAACCCCAAAAAGATAAATCTGCAAAAACTTGCGGAAAAGGCTGCCGCGCTCCCTTCAAAAGACTTCGCCCCATACCACCTGCAACCACACCCACTATCGCTATCCGACATGTAAAAAATTTCAGAAAATATTTGTTTGTTTTTTGAAAAAGCATCTTTGTATTATTCATAGTACTTTAAAAGAGATCAATCATGGGAATACTATTCGAAAATTATGTGACATTTATAGATGGGGGAACATCTGATGGAGTAGGCTTCTTTGTAGGCAACTTCTTTATTACAGCAGGTCATGTATTTAATGAAGGCCAAACTCATTCAACCTACTTTGGCGGACAGAGAATAGTATTGGATAAGAGCGAGGCTATATTCTTCAAATCCCCATTTGGAGATTTTTTCGATCCAGATATACCTGATGTAGCTATATTCGATTGCGCAGGGGTTAATAGCCCTCTCGTTTTTGCAGAAGATATGCCTATTATCGGTCAAGAACTAACTAATGTTTCAAGGCGTAGGGTGACTATAGATGATAACCATTCAGGTTGTCCTTCTATCTTCACAAGGAAAGAGGTCATTCAAATACATACTTGTATAGGAAAAGTGACACATACAACAGATTATTGTGAATGTTATACAGACAAGATCCTACGCAAAGGAGATAGTGGTAGTCCCTTGATGAATGGAAATACCGTATATGGAGTATTGATAGCTGGAGAACCAGGAACTCCAAGATGTGTGTTTCAATCGTCAGCAAGCATTGTCACGTTAATAAGGAACTCCACGCACAGCAAATCCGCCTCAGACAGCATATAAGTCCCCTGAAACAAAGATATATAATACAATCCTGGCAAAGTGTCAATACCCACGAGAGGCATCTTCTGGTGTCTTTTTTGCAAGAGAAGAAAAGCGACAACATCAAATCGCCCATTGATGGCGAAATCGCATCCCGTGGGATGCATATTTGTTATGCGATATTTGCAGGCATTTCGCTTCGGTTATGCTCCATTTCGCTTCGCTCATTACGCATAACCTTCGCTGCATACCTGCCTACACACATCAAATCCCTACGGGATTATTTCAATCATCGCTAAATGATCACAGGGACAACTTGTATATCATTTCTCAAAATTAAGTTAAATCACGCTTGTGAATTTTCACTTGCGAAACTTTAGTTTCTTATCCGTAAGAGTTGAGAGTATTATTATAAAAAGAGGAATACCTATAATTGCTTCAAAAGAATATATTGCTGCTTCGCAACACATTTTTGCCGTTTCGCATAAGGAGGCGTTGTGTATAAAAACAAACGATGGTACTTTTGCAGCATAATAATAAGTTCTCAGGCAACTTATCCTTTGAACGAACCCATAAATTGAAGCATAAAATGAAAAAGTTTGGATTTAGACATTTGATGTACGGATGGCTTGCTGTCGTAGCCCTTGTGCTGACTTCATGCGACTCTGAAAATGTGACACCGATCAATGACAAAACTTTGCAGGAGGCCATTGCCAAAGATTTCCACGAACGCTGCGAGGACTACACTATCAAACGTGTTTACACACGTCCAGAGCCTTACTTCGACAGTGGAGCAATTGAAACGTTTGTCACCTCTGAGGACAACGCGGGGAATGAGTGCGTGGTCGTATACGTTGACAATGCGTGGAACCGCACCGTGCGGATGCTCTCTGACATTGACCAGTTACCCAGCTCGGTGCGATACCGGCTGCTCACGATAAACCAGGAGGCCAGAAACGATGAATTCTGGGAGATCAAGGAAGTGACACAGGCCTGCATAAACGGGACATACTATATTCTCTGCTATCTGCAGGACACCCCCAAGCTCAAGAATCTCGTCCACACACTTGTCATCGA
>SAMEA104315433__coassemble_2317_pt1 | contig 6757 bp, 6 predicted proteins | sample SAMEA104315433__metabat2_low_PE_009 | metagenome-assembled genome bin SAMEA104315433 (sample SAMEA104315433) | gut metagenome | biome: Monkey gut; feature: monkey-associated habitat; material: faeces | place: China | collected 2013
CATTGAACCTCACACCTGCCGCCATACCCTCTTGCAACTTGTGAATGGCGATTGCCATCACGAAAAGCAGAATGTGGTTGAGGGTGGAGTTGTTGGCGTGTTGCTCTTGGTCGAGGCCAGTGATGTGGTGGAGGTGTGGCGTAACGAAGTCGAGCACGTTGAGAAAGAGCGCGCCCGCCATGCCGCCAATCACCACCCACGCTATGCCCCAGCCATCGCCAGCCATGTCGGCGGCAGGCAAAAGCAACCCCAACACAGCGGCTGCCAACATTACGCCAGCGCAATAGCCAAGCACTGTGTCGTTCCATTTGTGCGACAGTCCCTTAAAGGTGAACCCAATCAGCGATCCAATCACTGTGGCTCCACAAAGCCCAAGAGCGCTATATACTACGTTTGTAATCAAGAGGATAGAAATTAGATGTTAGAAATTATAGAAGTTAAGGAGTTAAGAAGTTAAAGAAGTTAGGACGATAGTTTTGGTGCAGGAAACGATGGTGTCCGCATCAGCCCCGTCGGACCTGTCGGACCTGTCGGACCTGTCTGACTCGTCTGACTTCAACCTGTTGACTCGTTGACTCGTTGACTCGTTGACCTGTTGACTTGTTGACTTGAGAACTACGCGAAACTGATGAGTTCGATTTCGAAGATGAGGGTGGAGTAGGCGGGGATGCCTGGTTGGGCGAACTTTCCGTAGCCCATTTCGGCAGGGATATAGAGTTCCCATTTGTCACCGGCGTGCATTCGTTGCAGTGCAATTATCCAGCCTTCAATCAGTTCGCGCAGTCGGATGGCCAGCGGTGCGCCGCTGTAACTGTTGTCGAACTGTTTGCCATTGATGGTGCGGCCGGTGTAGTGCGCCACAATCACATTGCTGAGGTTAGGCGTTTTTCCGTTAGGGTCGCCACTTTTCAGCACCTTGTAGAGAATGCCCCTTGGCAGTTCGTTCACGCCTTCTTCTTTCGCTTTTTCTTCGAGCCACAGCTCGTTTTTACGTTTGTATTCCTGTTTGTTCATTTCTACTTATTGATTTTTTACTTCCACAAAGATACGTAATTTGTCGGGAAATGTTGTAACTTTGCGAGAAAGAGAACCACAACCTTTATGCGCAGAAAAGATTTTTTTGAATTTAAGCAATTCACCATCGACCAGCGAAATGCCGCCATGAAAGTGGGCACCGACAGCGACTTGCTCGGCGCACTTGCCGCCGGTGGCACGCACATTCTCGACATAGGCACTGGCACAGGCGTGATTTCGCTGATGCTTGCCCAGCGATGCCCCGACGCCACTATCACTGCCGTGGAAATTGACGACCACGCCATCATCGACGCTGCCGCCAACTTCGCCGCATCGGCGTGGACCGACCGCCTCACGCTCGTTCATGCCTCGTTTCAAGACTTCTTCGCCGCCCGGCAAGCAGAGGGCACGCTCGGCGCTTTCGACTGCGTGGTGTGCAACCCTCCCTATTTCGACAAAAGTCTTGAGTGCCCCGACGACAGCCGCACACGCGCACGCCACAGTTCCAGCCTGCCATTCAGCACCCTTGCCAAAGGCGCTTACGCCATGCTGGGCGACGAGGGCGTGTTTTCGGTGTGCATACCCGGCGAGGTGTTGAGCGATTTCTCGGCTGAATGTTTTCTGCAAGGTTTTTGGCTTCAAGACATCTACCGCATCAAGACGCTCCCCACTAAAGAGGCAAAGCGATTTGTGCTGGTGTTTAAAAAAGGGGCATCTACGCCACGCCGCGAGCACACCCACTGTATGCGCTGTGCCGACGGTAGCCGTTCCGACTGGTATTTACAGTTGATGGAACCGTTTCACATCGGCTCTACAAAATAAATAGCAAACTATGAGCCATATCCAAGATATAGTGAACGACATCGAACGCCCATCCAATCTGCTTATGGGCGAGCGTAGCAATTTCCTGCTGTCGCTGATGGCGTTGTCGGCGTATGTCATTCGCATCGATGGCGACTTCGGAATGCAGAAGCAGGGCTATGTGCAGTATTTCGTCGGCACCTATTACGAGCCGGCAAAGGCGCAGCGGTGCTACGAACTGTTGATGCGCATTTTAGGCGAGCAGCCGAAATACAATCCATTGTTGTGGGCGGCGAAAATCGAGGAATGCGCCCGTAGCATCGCCTCTTACACCACATCGGAGCAACGCCTCCAAATCATCGACTTCCTCATACTGGTGGTGAGGGCTGGCAACGGCGTTACGCAACTCGAAATGATGGCACTGACCAATGTGGCTGTGTGGCTCGGCATCGGTCCGGTGGCAGGTGTGAAAATCAACCAATTACGAATGTCAATCTTCTAAGCGAATATGGAAGTTCTCTACATGCTCATTTCCAGCCTTCTGCCAGCCGTGTTGCTGATAGGCTACGTCAGATACCGCGACCGCCGTCGGCCTGAACCCATGATGCGCATCATTCAAGCCGTCATCTACGGTCTGTTTTCCGCCTTCTTGGCTGTGCCGCTGGCAATGGCGCTTGAAGGGCTAGTGTATAGTTCGGGATATGGCATCTTTGCCGTGCTGCCATTTGTGCGAGGCGTGTTTAGCGCTTTCGTGGGAGCGGCAATACCAGAGGAATCGATGAAACTGCTCATGCTGTGGCTCATGCTCCGCAACTGCGATGACTTCGACGAAGCCATGGACGGCATCGTGTATGCCGTGTGCATAGGCATGGGCTTTGCTGGGATTGAAAATGTGCTATATGTGTTCCAGAGCGAAGACGGCTGGGCAACCACCGCCCTTATGCGCAGTCTGCTTGCCGTGCCTGGGCACTACATCTTCGCCGTGCTGATGGGCTTCTTCTATTCGCTCGCGCACTTCTATCCGCGCCGCTACCGCAAATATCGCTACCTCATTTGGGTGGTGCCCGTACTTGCCCACGGCATCTACGACGCCATACTCATGGTGGGTGCAGAGCACGAACTGCTCTCGATGCTCAGCTACATTCCGCTCGTGATCTTCTGCGTGTGGATGCACCGCTTCTGCCTCAAGCGTTTTGCCCACGCCGAACGCCTCGACGAAGACACCGCCGACATCACCACCTTCTGCGCCGCCGTGAGCCAAGAGCAATTCCTCCGCACTCCCCACCGCCCCATGTGATTTCCCCATCGCCTCATCGCCTCAAGTTGCTATAGCAACAGGAAGGGTGGGGTGAATTTTTTTGGAAAAATATTGTGGGGGAAATGCTTGCATATTTGGAGTATTTTAACGAATTTTGGAAAAATATTATATCGGGGTGTGATTTGATGGTTTTTTGAGGAATGTTATCGCTGAAAATCGGATTTTTATACATTTGATATAACCAATTATACAGGGCTTATTTATTATTTTAATAATTCATAAATTGTTATGAGAAAAACGTTACTCAACATTTTGTCGGTGTTGGCAATTAGTTCGGTGCCGGCAGTAGGTTTTTCAGCAGTTCACTATGTGAAGGCTGATGGCACTGGCGATGGCACATCGTGGGCCAACGCAGCAGGTAATCTTCAAACCGCAATCGATGCCGCTCAGGCAGGCGATGAGATTTGGGTGGCACAAGGCGAATATGTGCCCGAAAAGCTCATCAAGTCAACCAAAAAGACATCTAAGTCGTTTATCCTGAAAGATGGCGTGTCGCTCTATGGTGGCTTTGCTGGTACTGAAGCAAGCAAAGACGACCGTGCTTTGGAAGACGTGAATGGCACAAAATTGTGCAAAAATAAAACCGTTCTCAATGCCAACGACGATGTTGCTGACGTTTGGGTGCGCGCCAACGAGGCAGGCACCACTTCTCGCTACACTTGGGAAATGGAGTCGGCCTCTGGCAAGCAATGGGTGACCGGTACTAAAAACAACTACACCCACGTGATGTACTGCGGCAGCGAATTCAAGCAAAAAACCGTAATCGACGGTTTCACCTTGAAGGGTGGCAACGCCAATGTTTGGAACGTGAAGGCTAATGGCGGCGCAGTGTATGCTATCGGTGATGTTCACATCAGCCACTGCCGCGTGCTCGAAAACTCATCTTACTTCACCGCAGAATCCGACGTTGACAGCAACAGCTACGGTGGTGCTATTTATCTCGACGCTAAGGGCAAAGGCACCATCACCGAATGTTATTTCGAAGCCACTTATTGCCACTCAAGTTATGGCAGTGGCGTGGGCGGCGCAATTTATGTGAAGAATGGCACCGTGAAAGACTGCCGCTTCCTCAACTGCGTGGCAAGCGACAACGGTGGCGCTGTGTATGCCGCTGGTAGCAAGGTGGTCAACTGCTATGCTGAAGCATGCTACGCCGGTTCGGGTGGTGCATTCTGCATCGATGCCACTTCTTCTATCGAAAACAGCGTGGCAAACACTTGCCAAGGTCTCGTGGGCGGTGGCTTCGCATTGGAAGGCCCTGCAGTGCACTGCTCTGCTTACAACTGCTATGCCGACGCTCCTGAATATGGTCAGGTGGGCGGTGGCCGTGGCGCTGGTTTCTGTGTGAATGGTGGCTCAATGCTCGGTTGCGTGGCATACAACAACCAATCTTATGCCGGTGGCGGCGTGTATGTGGCAGCTGGTAAGGTGGTCAACACCACAGCTCTGTTCAACGTGCTCCGCGATGGCACCACAAAGAGCAACATCGAAGGCGCAAAGGATTTGTCAACTTCTGTGTTCAACTCTATCTACGCAGTGGATACCGAACGCGCCAACTTCGTGAAGACCGCTGGTTTTGACGGTCGCGCTCAAAATGCAGAAGACTTGAAGAAGGTGCTCAGCACCGACCTCTCGCTTGCTGAAGGCAGCAAGTTTATCAACGCCGGCACATTGACCGAAGGCTTCGCTGAAGAATTCGACATCGCTGGCAATCCTCGCGTATCTGGCAGCTCAATCGACGTGGGCGCTTACGAATATCAAGAAGCTCAAGAAATGAAGCCTGCTATGGTGATAACCTTCGTGAAGGGCACCAAATCGGCACGCGTGGGCGTGGGTGGCAACTCTGGCGAAGAATTCTTCATCGACTGGGGTGATGGCGAAAAAATATCATACAGCAAGGCTGCTTACTATACTCACGATGTGTTTAGCGAACAAGTGAAGGTGTATGGTGGCGAAGTGAGAATCCTCAATGTGACCGGACAAAACGTGACTGCATTAGACATCACCAACGCTCCTCTGCTTCAAACCCTTCAAGCAGAAAAAAACCAACTCAAGGCTCTCGACCTCACTGGCAACCCAGTGCTTACTGGCGTGTATGTGGCTGAAAACCAAATCGCCTCTATCGATGTGAGCAAGAACACCAAGATTCGCGTTCTCGACGTGAACACCAACGCTCTTGAAGGCACGCTCGACTGCTCGGCAATGGAACAACTCTCAAAGGTGGACTGCTCTGCCAACAAGTTCACTTCACTCGTATTGCCTCACCATGTTAAAGTGTATGAAGTGCTCTGCGACGACAACCAACTCACCACTCTCGACCTCTCTGGTCTTACTGGTTTGAACGAGGTGTCATGCCACGGCAATAAGCTCACCGCCCTCAACATCGACGGCTTGACTTCACTCGAAAGCGTTTACGCTTACGACAACGAAATCAGCACCTTCAGCGCTGATGGTTGCACCAGCCTCAAGACTTTGAACCTTGCCAACAACAAGATCTCTGCTATCAACATCGCAAAACTCACCACTCTTGAAGGCTTGTATCTCTACGACAACCAACTCACCGCTCTCGATATCACCAAGAATCCTCAGTTGCGTTGGGTGAACATTGAAAACAACAAGATTGCCGCGCTCAACACAAGCGCGCAAAGTATGCTTTCATTGCTCTATGCCGACAACAACGAAATCGCGGCTGTTGACTTCAGCAACAATAAGAGCCTCTCACAATTGAAACTCGTCAACAACAAACTCACCGCTATCGACCTCACTATGCTCGGCTCGTTGAGCAACTGCCAACTTGGTAGCAACATGCTTACCGCAATCGACGTGAGCAAGTGCCCATACCTCTACTGGTTCGGCATCGGCGACAACATGATTTCTACACTTGATTTGAGCAACAACTCTTATGTGCAATGGCTCTCTGCTGAGAAGAACAAACTCACTACTCTCGACTTGGCTAACAACAAGGGCATCCAAGGTCTTTCACTCCAAAACAATAAGATGGACGCTGAGGCTATCAACGCCATTATCGCACAGTTGCAAGACGTATCGAAGGTGGAAATCAATTCATCTAACAAGGATTGGGGCCGCCAACTCAACATCAGCTATATGCCAGGCACAGAAGGTGCTAACGTGGACGAAGCTACAGCCAAGGGCTGGTATGTGACAGCAAACATCGCTTCTTCAGTTCAAGACCTCAACACCGACTATGCAGTGGTGGCTAAAGAATACTTCACCGTAAGCGGTGCAGCCCTCGGCGCTAACGTGCCAGAATCAGGCATCTACATCGTGAAGACCATTTACAGCAACGGCACAGTGAAGTTCACTAAAGAGCAAGTAGTTAAATAGTATAAATTCTCTATGCTGAAAAAGCCGACCTCCTGAATAGTGGGGCGGCTTCCAAAGCCAAAACACCAACGCCGAGCGCAAGCCCCAAACTGCGCCCGGCGTTGCCTTTTTTTCCCTCCACCATTCTCCTCTCAAGGGTTCAGTGGCAAACCAAAGGGACGGTTCTTTTGGTTTGCTGAGATAGATTATGCATTGTTGCCGAATCGTGAATGTAATCAAAAACAAAAAACATAAAAAACAGCCTTGGAGCAACGTGGAATGCTTCGCATTTGGCGGTGC
>SAMEA104315433__coassemble_2485_pt1 | contig 6481 bp, 1 predicted proteins | sample SAMEA104315433__metabat2_low_PE_009 | metagenome-assembled genome bin SAMEA104315433 (sample SAMEA104315433) | gut metagenome | biome: Monkey gut; feature: monkey-associated habitat; material: faeces | place: China | collected 2013
AACGCCTTCTCATATTCGCCCGATGCCACATCAGCCCAAGCCACCTCGCAGCTGGGTGAGAGGTAGTATTTGTAGTGATGGCCAGCAATCACTTCCACCCACGAAGCAGCCGAAGGCTTCACCAATTCGGTTTTGCCCACCACCACCATGAGTTTGCCCTTGGTGCCGGTCACTTGGTTGGCGAAATAGTTCACATTGCTGCGGTATTTTGAGTAAGAACTCATATTGTGAATGCCAGCGATTTGGCGCAGCTCAATCATATTCTTGATTTCGCTCTTGTAGTCTTGCCAGTGCTTGTAGAACACGCAAGGGGTGCCAGGCATGGCGATGAGGAATGCGTTGGCAGCGATAGTGTCCTTGCGGATTGGGTCTTGCTGCTCTGCGCTTGAGCGATATTCTGTATCGTGGTTCTCGATGAAGGTGACGGCGTAGCGCTTGTAGCTGGCGTTGCTCATCACGCTGGCGTTGCCGAGTTTCGACCAGTCGCTACCGTTCACAGCGTCGCGCACGTTGTAGCGGAATGGGAAGTCGAAGGCGGCAGACTGAATCACATTGTTCACCTTAGTGCCGTTGATCCAGTTGATTACCGTAGATGCGTTGCCATCCCAGTATTCGCCCACGCTGTATTGCACGCCGGCTTTAGTGTTGTATTGACCGGTGAACGAAGCACTGTAGCCCTTCACCATATCGTAGCGGAAACCGGCATAACCGAGGTCGTTGAGCAAGTAAGGCAGATAGGCGTTGATGATATTTTGCACATTAGCACTCTTGTGGTCGAGGTCGCGGCAACCGTCCCAACCCTCGCCTGTGTCGTTGTTGGCGCTGAGGCTGAAGCCGTTTTTGCTTGCCCATGTTTTAGTCTTGCCACCGTCGTCGTTGGCGCAGATGTCGGTAGATTGGAATTGATAGGTCACGCCGTTGTAGGTTTCGGCAGGGAAATCCACCCAACTACCGTTCACACCCAGATTGTTGTGGTGGTTGATCACCACATCTTGAATGATGCCAGTGCCTTTAGCCTTGAAAGTGCTGATCATGCTGCGAAGCTGCTTTTCAGTGCCAAAGCTGCTGTTGTGGTCGAAGAAATAAACAGGGGTGTAGCCCATTTGGTTGTAACTGGAGTTGCAGTTGCCAGACTGTGGCACCCAGATGAGCTTGAAGCAACTCAACTCGTCGGCTTGCGATTCGAGGTTTGACCATTGCGAATCCACGAAAGAGTCCCAGTAGAAGCCTTGGAGCATAACGCCGCCATAATTCGCTGGCCAACCTTGTGCAAGCGCCACTACGGGCATTGCCAGTGCGAGAAGTGCTAATTTGATTTTGTTCATATCGAAGGATTAAATAGTCTTGGCTATTGTTAATAATTAGAATACCACAAAGTTACACACCTTTTCCCTCAATTCCACCAATATTAAAACCACGAAGCCGAAAATATTGTGCAATCGTTTGCATCACCGCGTGGGGTGGGGGATAAATAAAAGCATAGGTGAAGGCATCGGAGATGCCAAATGATGCGAAACACCATGCAAGTGTTCTTGCGTGCAAGGACGCGCAGCTTGGTGATAGCATGTGCTCACAACAGGAGCCTCGGAGAGGGTCGGTTGTGGTATCAATATCTTTTCTTCATAATCATAACCGACCCTCTCCGAGGCTCGACGCCATACAATGTTCTTGTCACCAAGCTGCGCTCAATCGCTTTGCGATTTTCGCTTGCATGGTGTTTCGCATGATGCGGCATCTCCGATGCCAGTCCTTGCTATTGTTTCATTTTCATCTTTTCTACTTTCAACGTATTGGTGTATCATAACGTAGGGACATGCCTTAGGCATGTTTCGCTGCAAACAGCAAATGTCAACGCATCTCTAACAAACCAAAAGAACCGTCCCTTTGGTTTGTGGTTTGCAAACGGCAATGTATCAACGCATTTGAAACATGCCGAAGGCATGTCCCTACGTTATGATGCGATTTTTACGTTATGATGCAATTTTGATAAACCGGTGCAAAATCTATTTTCGACTTTTTCGGGGATTTGGGAAATAATAAAACCCTATAAGGTCGGGAATACCTTATAGGGTTTCATCTTCAACTTTTATACATCCGTTATCTTATGACAACTTGATAGAGCGGAGTGGGAAATCTCCTTTGTTCTATCTGGGTGCAAATTTCGTATAAATTCCATAAACGAGGAAATATTTCATAAATTTTTTGCCGATATTTCTCTGCAACCGATTGCATAAGTTTTTATTTTCAGTTCATTAAACCCAAATGACCGATTTGGACTAAAAAAAAGCAAGCCCAGCACTTTATGCGCTGGACTTGCCCAAAATGTTAGAGCTATTTTTTAAATTGGGAATTCTTTTTGTTATCGGATTTCTGCACCCATCACGTTGTACTTGCGGTCGCCACAGATGATGTGGATTTCGCCGTTTTCAATCACCTTGCGAGCGCGTGGTGCGAGGGTGTTGATGTCGGTTACGCCAGTTTGAATACTACCTTCCTTGATGTAGTTGTCAGAGTTGCCGTTGAGGGCAACGTAGGTGCCTTCGCCTTCAGCAGTTGCAGGAGTTTCTCCAGAGATGATTTGGAGATTTTCGGTGCTGGCTTGATTGGTGACGTGAGCCACATACATTGGAGTCACTTCAGCTCTGAACTTCACATTGTCCTTGCCAGTGGTGTTGTCGAACACGTGGAACTTGCTCCAAATCCAGTAGTCGCCCTTGTTTTCAAGCACGCCTTTGAAGTTGATGTCTTCTTTTGTGAGAATTTGGTTGAAATCTGGAGTTGTGTGGTCGTCGATAGCAAATTTCACATTGTAGTATTCGTCATCAAGGGCGGTTTCGCCAATCTTGTCGGCACCGTTCATGGTGGTGCTCATTTCAGTGACGGCAACTACATGCTTGCCCAGCATTTTGCTGGTGATGGCATCAACGAATTCGATTTGTGGGTGTGCAAGCACTTGGAATTTTGCATCGTCGGCTTTCAGCACAGCAGCCTCGCCGATTGTGGCAGGGAGAGTGTAGCCTGTGCCGTCGTAATACACAGCGTCAACGGTGATGTCGGCAGCGTTGGCAAAATCCAAAGGATTCACGCAAGCGATTGTGATGCTGCGGGTGCCAGCGTTCACGCCCTCATATACCTTGTCGCCGATTTTGAAGCGTGGAGCCTTGGCGGAAATCACGTTAGGATCGTCGAAATTGAGTTCGAGAGTCACTTCATAGTAGTTGCAAGCCTTTTTCTTGGTGGCGTCGCCGTCGATGATGTCGAGCTCCTTGCTGTTTGCAATCTTGTTCACAGTCACAACCGAACCCTTAGCCTTCACGTTAGGCATTTGCATCATAGTGATGTTTTCCTTGCCGAGAGTGGATTTGTCGGTCTTTACAGTTGGGTCGTTAGGATCGGTTTCCTTGTAGTTCATCACAGCCTTGTAGGTGCGCTGTGCGAAGTTGCCCTTATTGTCGAGTTTCACCAGTTCCTTGGCATTGAAAGGAGCTACAGTGGCTGTGCCGAGGGTGTAGCCAGTGATGTCGTCGAGGTTGATGGTAGTATTCTTTTCGGCATCCACCTTGAATGAAGATGGCACAGGAGCATACACAAACACCTTGTCGGTCCACTTGATGCCTTTGTTGCTGCTCAGGAGAGCCTTCACATCTTCGCGATTGTCGGTGGGGAGCACTTCGTATGCCACAACGGCATCGTCGGCGATGTTCACGAGATACATTTCGCCTTTTTCCTTGCTGTTGTAGGTCACATATTCGTAGCCATTCACAGGATTGTCGAGCTTCACGAGCTGGTAGCCGTTGGCATCGAGGGTGTATTCGCCTGGGTAGTAAATGATGAATGGGTTGGAGCGCACTTTAGATGAGCGACCGTTGCTAAAGTCAACCTTGAGCACATAGTAGTAGCGGCCGTCAGCCAAGCCTTCGTTGTCGAAAGTGAATGTTTCAGAATTTGGGTCTTTGTTGCCTTCTGCCACCTTACCGCCGTCGTCGCCGATAGGAGCGAGTTGGTCGGTAGTGGCATCGTAGCGGTAGATGGTGTAGCCAGTCACGGTCACGCCTTCAGGCACGTTAACTGATGGTTGGTAGCTACCTTTTTTATAAGCGCCATCTTCCTTGTTGCTCTGTGCAGCGATGCTTGCAGAGCCGTAGGCGAGGGTGGTGTAGATTTTCGACGTTTTTTCAGGGTCTTTTTCGTTGTAGAAAAATTCAATAGTCTTGAAGAAGGTAGGTTTCTCGAAAAGGAAGTTACCGTTTGCTCCTTCTGCGGTGCTCACATCGTAGGTGGTCTCAGGGTTGATGGAAGTACCATCAGTGTCGGTTGCTTTCTTGTTGCTGTAGCCCCAGTTGCGGTGGTTGCTCCATTGGGCGATTTGGTTTCCGCCTTGGTTGACGGTTTGACCTGCCCAACCGGTCCAAATCTTACCTGCGCCCACATACCAGATGTCGTCGACCACATAGCGGTAGTAGGTGGAATCGTCCGCGAGTTCGAGCCCCTGGTAAGCATCGGCATTGTCGCTTGCCTTCAATTCTGCTATCCATTCTGCACCAGTTTTAGCCACATATTTGCCATCGGCTTTCACAGGAGAGAATGTCATCTGGTCGCTTGAGTAATGGCGTTCGCCACCAGCGTTGGCGGTGAAATATACAGGATTTTTTGGAGGCCACATGGTGCTGTACATCACATTGCCCTTGCGGTCCTTCAAGAGATTGCCTTCGGCATCGTATTGCAACCAAGCTTCTTGCCAGCCTGTGGCGGTGGTCACACCAGCAGGTTTGCCTTCCACGCCGCGTGGGGTGGGGTATGCCGCATCTTGCTGCATCATATAGCCCACCAGCGAGATGAATGGCATCTTGTGGTTGGCTGAGGGGTCTTCTTCAAAAGTGAGTTTGCCTGTTTTGGGGTCGAAAGTGGCGTTGAACAAGCGACCTTCGCTCAATGGATTTTCGGGGAGGTTGTTCAGTGTTTGCTCGTCTAAATCAATATAGCTGTTAGCGGATGTGTATTGGCGCACTGCCACGCCGTCCTCACGGGTGTTGTTGCCGATGCAATTAGTGTTGCGCATAGCGAAACCGTTGATGTGGTATTTGCCGTCGGCACCCTTTTCCATTTGCCATTCTGGCGTTGGACGGTCGTTGTTGAGCACTTGTGCCACCAGATAATATACAGGATTAGCCTCGAAATTGTAGGCTTTGAGCTCGCTTTCAGTGCTCACGCCATTAGGATATACAGGAATTTCGCTTCTGGTTACGTTTTTTACGATAGAAACCACATTGTCGTTGCAGTTGAGCTTAATGGTGTAGTTGCGACCGGCTCTCAGTCTGCTGTAGCTGAAAACCTTGCCGTTTCTGTTGTCCATTTCTTTAAACAATTGTGGAGTAGAAGGGGTAACTTCCGCATTCTGCACTTCCGCATTCTGCACGAGGTAGGTCGCTGTGCCGTTTTTTCTTCGCGCATAGAATGCCCATAAATTGTTCTTGCCGTCGTAAGTGAAATTGTAGGTGTAAACGCCTTCGTTGCACTCCATTTTCACATAATTTTTTGTGTTATTCCATTCGTTCACATTCACGCCACCAAAGATGTAGACTGCTTTGTATGGCAGCGGATCTTCTTTTGTTACAGTGAGGGATTTGTCGGCGGGATTGTAAGTGAACGTACATTCATCGCCCTTTTGGGGTTTGTTCACCAATGTGATATTTCCCTTTTCAATCCAATATGAGCCTCCCACAGCAGAGCCATTAATGTCACAATACAAATCACATCCATTGTCGCCCCATTTTCCTCTCAAGCTGTAGAAACCATCGCCATCGTCGGTGAGTGGTTTAAAATCCCATTCGTCTGCGTTCTCCCAAGGGTGATAGATCTTGTAGGTCACGGTTTCCCATTTGCCATCGACGTAAGCGGTGGCTGACACATTTTGGGGAATCTGTAAATCTCCGGTTTGGTTTGAACCTTTGTTGTTGAAAATGATGTTTGTGTAGTTGCCTGCATCGATGCTGTACCAACCGCTGCCCAGGTTGTCCATTGCCGTACCAGGCCATGTGGCCGCTTTTGATTCGTGCCTCCACATGTAGGCTGTGGGTGTTTGCCAGTTGTTCGTGTTTTTGTAATACACGACTGTGGCATTTGCTTGACTGATGGATAGAGTGACCATCAGCAAGAGCATGAATTTAATAAAATAACTTGTCATTTTGTTGTTGTTAGTTCTTAAGTCTTTTTTTTGCTTCGTTAATTGATCTTTTAAGGAAATCTATTTTTTCCCAAAATCTCTATGCAAATTTACTATGCTTATTACTGTAATTGTTCATTTGTATGCTCATTTTTAACAAAATATAAGTGCAAACGATTGCATTTAAATAGCGTAAAAACAAGGGACAACGTGGTTCAGTGGAAAATTCCTGGGGATAGATTATGCAATGTTGCCGAAATGTGAATGGAATCAAAAACAAAAACATAAAAAACAGCCTTGGGGCAATGTGGAATGCTT
>SAMEA104315433__coassemble_3314_pt1 | contig 5397 bp, 2 predicted proteins | sample SAMEA104315433__metabat2_low_PE_009 | metagenome-assembled genome bin SAMEA104315433 (sample SAMEA104315433) | gut metagenome | biome: Monkey gut; feature: monkey-associated habitat; material: faeces | place: China | collected 2013
TTTTCGATTAGGGGGGCTTACTTTTGGAAAAAAGAAGTCCGAAGCCTTATTTCACAGGGCTTCGGACAGGGTTATTATGCTCGTTTAAGTTTTACCGGACAGCAATAAAACCAAAACAATAAACCAAAACAATAAACCAAAACAATAAACCGAGTGCCGTAACATTTTATTGTGGAATCATGTTTCGGCACTCGCTTGTTAATTACCACCTAACATTTGCCTCATCAGTCAAACGCCATCCACATATTTGAAGTTGGATTTTAGAATTTGTATCACGCCTTTATCAGCTGGTAGCCACTTTACCGAATCAAGTTCCATGGCTGTTAACCAACGCGCAGCCTCATGCTCAAGAAGGCAAAGAGTGCCACTCTCCACCTCACAAAGATAACAATACATGGTGAGGTGAAACTTCGGATATTCATACTCTACAGTGGTCAGTAATCTCCCCACTGATACATCTGTGGCCAACTCCTCTTTAATCTCTCTTCGAAGAGCTTCTGTTGGGGTTTCGCCCGATTCAATCTTGCCACCAGGGAACTCCCACCAGTCTTTCCATTCGCCGTAACCTCGCTGGGTGGCAAATACTCTGGTTCCATCCATAATGACGGCGGCCACAACTTCAATCCGTTTTTTCTCCTGTTTCTCCATAGACATAAATTAACCTATAGCCTTATACTGACTGGCAAAAGCATAAGTGGCTTCCGACATCGGAGTTTTTAACTGCCAAACAATCTGCATAGGTTTTGACCCTTCCATGCTCTCCATTGTCACCTGACCAAGATACGTAAAGCCCATTCTACAACCATATTCTGGGTGTTCAACTTGCTGCCTTACAAACAATAGCATATTATTTTCTCCATTTCTATACGCTTCTGCCTCACGACTACCTTCACGCACTCTATTTTGCGTTTCCCAGTGGAAAAACACGCGATTCTGAGCATAGTCTTTATATGCTGTCATTGAGCCTTCTTCGCGCTTCTTGATAATATCAACATACATTGCTTCCAACTTTATGTCTTTCTTTCGCTCTACGCCTTCGCGTGACGACGACTTTCGTTCCATCGTCGACAGTCCAAGCGCAGCCTGTATTTGCGCCTTAGTGTAAACTCCATGCAAACGAAGTGGACTCCAATCTTTATACACCGAATTGTCTTCTTTCTCAAAAGCAGAGCACTTGTCTCTTAAATAAGACACCACCTCTTTAAACTCTTGAACGAACAATTCATCAGAAGATAAATCGCTAAACATTTCGTCAATACTTGAGTAATTCCCTGCGCTGTCATACAAATCATAATACAGCATTATTGCGCAACGCCTTTCTTGCCCAGAAAAAGCGGCACTATCGCATCGGAAACCATTTTCTGCGAATTTTAGCAACTGTGAAAAGTATGAGAACGAATCTGTAGCAAGCCATTTTTTTGTGACAGCGAACTTTAGTTGCGCACAATGTGCCGACACATTTTTTTGTACACCTGCTGTCATGCACAGTTCGCCCCACGTTGAGCTACCATAGATTTTATGAAAAGGCACATGACTATATGCCAGAAATCCTTTCAAAGAAAACCTCTCCTTACAAACATCATGATATGCTGCGATTTCTTTGATAATTCGGCCTTTTTTCAAGCTATTCAAATAGCCATTGATATTATTAATGATTTCTTCCTGAGCTTTTTCTTCCAGAATAATCTTACACCCGAAAGGCGCATTTGAGAAACCGCCCTGAATTTCATCTTTTATGTTTCGAGAATGGCGACCGATTAAAGATTCAAAACGCTCTTTATAACTGAATTCTGCTCGTGAATGTCCCACAAAGTCAAGCACCGTAAGATGATCTTTGCCTGCGTGTAATCTGAGGCCTCGACCAAATTGCTGAAGAAATACAGTCGCACTTTCCGTGGGACGGAGAAAGAGTATGGTATCAATTTCTGGAATATCAACACCTTCATTGAAAAGGTCAACCACAAACAGGTAGTTAATAGCTCCTTCTTTTAGTTGTTCCTTAACAAGGTCTCGATGATGTCTATCATCATCGCTCGTCAACATCGCCGTTTTTAATCCTGCCAATGTGAACTTTGCATTCATGAATTTAGCATGTTCTTTATCAACACAAAAACAGAGAGCACGCACCTTATGCAAACGGTTGTTCCCTATATACTCTTGCATCTTCTTCAATATAAGCCCAGTTCGAAAATCATTCTGGGTATATATTCGTGAGAGCTCCGCGACATCATAACCGTTACCTCTCCATTTCACCTTCGACAAATCCACATTGTCTGATATACCATAATAATGGAAAGGTGCAAGCAAGCCAGCATTAAGAGCTGCTGGCAAGCGAATTTCTGCCGAAATGTGTCCATCAAAATACACAGTAATGTCTTCCTGCTCGTTCGTGCGTTCAGGTGTAGCAGTCAACCCCAGCAAAATCTTGGGCTGAAAACGATTCATCAATTTCACATACGTAGGCGCGACAATGTGGTGAGCTTCATCCACCACCATATAATCGTAATAATCTTCTGTAAGGAACAGGTCGTCGATTCGATTACATAATGTATCTTTACTTGCAAAGACATGCCGATAATTGGTAGGCTCATTATTTCCATCCCATAAACCGCCAAAATTCGGATCGTCAAGCACTATACGAAATGTCTGCATTGCTTGGCTCAAGATCTCCTGACGATGCGCAATGAATAGAAAATGGCAATCGGGATGCTTCTCGCGATATCGCTTGAAGTCGAAAGCCGCAATAACAGTTTTTCCCGTACCCGTTGCTGCCACAACAAGATTACGGAAATGACCATGCAAGTTTCGCTCAACATCAAGCTTCTCCAAAATCTCCTGCTGGTAATCTTTTGCCCGCATTAAATCCAAAGCCGAGAAATCGAGCAGCGGTGTTTCCCAATCAGCTCCTAAAGCCTTTTTCAAACGTTCGTCGCTCTTGCCAGGAATAAAATCTTCAAATGTTCCATCACACCAATAGGTTTCAAACGAATTACGCACTTCTTCAACGACTTGTGGCAATTCAAACTGAGTGGCCTTGAAGTTCCATTCCTTTCCATCTTTCAATGCATAACGAGAAAGATTGCTCGAACCAATATAAACTGTATGAAACCCCGAGTTACGAAGAAAAATATACGATTTTGCGTGCAAACGGTCTTGGGTGCCATCATAAGAAATCTTTATCTGCGTGTTGGGCAATGTTGCCAATCGAGCAATAGCATCATAGTCGGTCGCACCAGTATATGTGGTAGTTATGATACGCAATTTCTTTCCTTCGCTTGTGATTTTTTTCAAGCTCCCCCAAAGCAAACTCAAACCACTGGTCTTAATAAAAGACACTACCCAACATATCTCATCAGAACAGAGGATTTCGCGATTTAACTCGCTTTCCATATCCACAGGTCCTCTACCACCAAAGAACAAAGCACTGCGGCTCAACGAAGTGACAGGTGTAATATCTTTCAAATGCTTTCCTATATCAGGATAGTCACAATTTGAGCGGTCAATCACTGCTGTAAGAATGCTTTTCTGAGCATCAATCAAATCAAGTTCAGTATCTTCAACGTCGAATTCCCTTCCCAATGTCTTAATTACCGAATTAACAAACTCAGTATATTTTTCAACATCTTGGTCTTCAGGAACTCCCACAAACGCAATCTCTATTAAATGTTGCAAATACTTACTCAGAATATGTACCGCATCATCTTTAGAAATCCGTTTCGTGCCAATATAGAAACGCTCAGTATTCACCCCTTTCAGTTTCAATTGAAAGAGCCGATTGATGAGTTGTTCATATACACCTGTTGAAATATCAGTTTCTCGCATAATTATCACCAGTAGAAGAAGTTAAATCAATCATAAAAACATGTAAGAGTGGTTACCACATTTCTGATGCTTGGCAACATCAGCCATAAAAAACCAGGTAAACACATCACACATGCAACCTAATCTCAAAATTCGATAAAATCTCCGACATATGCAAGTTTTTCCCACACAATCTTCCACGGCTCTTTCATTTAAGATTTCGTTGTTCACTTAAAAATGTTGTTATTTTATAGCGATTGTTTCCTTGGATGGTGAGGGCACTTTTTGCCTGCACGGTTCATAATTCTTGTGGCGATTCGATGATTGACAGATATGCACCCGTATGATACGGATTTCTTTGATTTTCAGCGAAATAAGTGCTTAAATAAATAGGCCGAATGGCAGATTTTTTGTAACTTTATAGGTGATAATCAAAAAGTTATGAATGAAATCAAGCCACTCGACCAAGTTCTTTCGATTGAAGCGGATGCACACAATCAGATTACAAAAGTAGTAAATAAATTCGGATCACGAGGTAGTATTTTGTATAGACTGAAGGAATTTTCCTCCTCCATCCCTGATTTCAGAAGGTCAGGCAAAGGAAATATTCGTCACAGACTTGATGACATCATCATGCTGATAATACTTGGACGTGCATCGGGGTGCATTGGACGTGCCCAGATAATGGAGTTCGGCAGATACAATCTTGATAAATTCCGCAAAATGGGTATGTTAAGGAACGGTGTCCCTTCCGAAGCAACTCTTTGCCGTGTGGATAACGGCATTGACGATCTGGCCATGGCAGACAGGATGCGGCGGTTTGTAGAAGTCTTTCACGGTGAACTGCTCAAAAACGATAGCGGCAAGGAGATAATCTGCGTGGATGGCAAAGCCGAGCGCGGCACCGTGCTGGACAACGGGCGTAGTCCGGATATTGTATCAGCTTATTCCTACAACACAGGAATCACATTGGCTACCGAAGCCTGCAGCGAGAAAAGTAATGAGATAAAGGCAATACCGCGGCTTATTGACAAAATCAATATATCAGGAAAGATAGTCACAGCAGATGCCATGTCTATGCAGAAGAATATCATTGACAGAATCAGAGAGAATGGGGGTGATTTTCTGATAGAACTGAAGGCAAATCAACCATCTCTGCGTTATGGCGTGGAAGACAGGATCAAAGAGTGCGCTCCGGCATATTCTTACACAGAGGGACCGGAATTTGGGCATGGCAGAATAGAGACCCGAACTTATCGCGTCTTTGACGGTCTTGACATCATAGTTGACAAGGAGAAGTGGGGAGGGAATATGACGATTATAGAATATGAATCCGAAACGGTAAGGAAGAAATCTGGCGCACATGCCTCTGAAAAGAGGCTGTATGTGAGCAGTCTGTCAACGAGCACTCCGGCATTGGGCTCATTGGTGCGAAACCACTGGTCGATAGAAAGCATGCATTGGGCACTGGATTTCAATTTGCTGCAAGACAGGATAAAACGCAAGTCGCCAAAAGCTGCCCGCAATCTTGACTCCATACAAAGAATAGTCCATTCCGTGTTCTCGATATGGAAAAGACTTCGGAAAAAAAGGTCT
>SAMEA104315433__coassemble_3413_pt1 | contig 5298 bp, 4 predicted proteins | sample SAMEA104315433__metabat2_low_PE_009 | metagenome-assembled genome bin SAMEA104315433 (sample SAMEA104315433) | gut metagenome | biome: Monkey gut; feature: monkey-associated habitat; material: faeces | place: China | collected 2013
GGCGGACGTGAAGTATCACGTCCCTACCGGGTTTGGTTTTTCGCCGAAGGCGAGCTGTTTTTTTATGTTTTTGTTTCAGTCTCCCAGTATTTTTCCACTGAACCTATTTACTGTTAAAATATGGAAATAAAAAATCGCTCCCTTTGGGGTGGGGGAGCGATTTGTATGGTTGATGATTTGAAGTGTCGGGTTATTCGGCTTTGAAGCGTGCTGCTTGCGATGCGATGAGTTCGGCATCGTTGAAGTAGTCGATGCGCATAGCGTGGCGCACTTCGTCCATTGTCTGGGCAGCCACTTCGCGAGCCTGTTCGGTACCCTTCTTCAAAATGTTGTAGATTTCAGGAATGTCTTTCTCAAATTCGTGGCGGCGCACACGCATTGGCTCAAGTTCCTTGTTCAACACTTGGTTGAGGAACTTCTTGCACTTCATGTCGCCCAAACCGCCCTTGGTGTAATGCTCCTTGAGTTCGTCGAGGCAGGCATATTCAGGCCAGAACTCGGCGAAATCGTCGTTGCAGCAGAATGCGTCGAGATAGGTGAACACGCAGTTGCCTTCGAGGTGACCAGGGTCGTCAACACGCAAGTGTGTTGGGTCGGTGTACATGCCGCGCACCTTTTGCCATACATCTTCGGCAGAGTCGCTCAGATATACACAGTTGCCGAGGCTCTTGCTCATCTTTGCATTCCCGTCGGTGCCTGGCAAACGCAAGCAAGCCTGGTTGTCGGGGAGCATGATTTCTGGTTCTACCAGCACTTCGCCGTAGGTGTTGTTGAAACTGTGCACCAATTCGCGGGTTTGCTCAATCATTGGGCGCTGGTCTTCACCGGCTGGCACGATGTTGGCCTTGAAGAGGGTGATGTCGGCAGCCTGGCTCACAGGGTAGCAGAAGAAGCCCACAGGAATGCCTTTGCGCTGTCCGGCTGCTTCGGCAGCCTCCTCGTCTTGCTGGCAGAAGCCACGAATTTTGATTTCCGACTTAACGGTAGGGTTGCGCTGAAGGCGCGACACGCTTACCAAGTTCATCAAGTAGGTGGTGAGTTCGCACAATTCAGGGATTTGGCTTTGAATGAAAAGCGTGCACTTTTCTGGGTCAAGTCCGGCGGCGAGGTAGTCGAGCGCCACTTCTATAATGTTTTGACGGATTTTCTCAGGGTTGTCGGCATTGTCGGTGAGTGCCTGAACATCGGCCATAAACACAAACATGCGGTCGTAGTCGCCCTCATTTTGCAGTTGTACGCGGCGACGGAGCGAACCCACATAATGGCCGATATGGAGTTTGCCTGTTGGACGGTCGCCAGTAAGAATTACTTTTCCCATTTTAAGGTATATTATTTTGTTATTATTTTCGTATTAAGTTACAAAGATACACAAAAACGAAATCTCTCACAAATCACACCGCTATTTCCGCATTGCCTAAATATTGAGAAAGATTTATAAGTATGCCCCAAAACGTCAGGATTTGCCATAAAAGCATCGGCATAGTCACTGTTAATCAATATATCCATAAATCCTTACGGCCCATATAATTTCAACGAGTTTTTACCAAAACGGTGAGTTTTTCTTGTGATTTGGTAAAAACAGATGCGAGATTTTACCAAAACGATATGTTTTTTATACGTTTTGGTAAGAACTCATTTTGTTTTACAATTATAAAACATTATCTTTGCAATGTGAATCTTTAGAAAGAATAAGACGATGAAACGACTAATTGGACGCGAAAAAGAGATTGAAAGCCTTGAGGCTTATGTTGATTCAGGTCAGGCTGAATTTATCGCAATTTATGGAAGAAGAAGAGTGGGAAAAACCTTTTTAATTAACCAGCTTTTTCGTAATCGACTTGCCTTTAGCCTTACAGGAATCATCGACGGCACTCCATCTGAGCAAATGGAATCGTTTGTTCAGGCACTTGAATTCAATGGCTACAAGATTAATGAGCACCCTAAAAATTGGTTGACAGCGTTTGCTGAATTACGTAAGTTTTTACAGCCGAAAATCAACTCAGGGGAACCTTGCATCGTATTCATTGATGAAATCTCTTGTTTCGACTCACAGCGTTCAGGTTTTGTGCGCGCCTTGGGATTCTTTTGGAACAGTTGGGCTTCGCTTCAAGATAACTTGAAACTAATTATTTGTGGTTCGGTGACGAGTTGGATGATTACTAACATCATTGATTCAAAAGGCGGTCTTCATAATAGAGTGACGCATGAAATAGCTCTGCATCAGTTTACTCTGCATGAGACTGAACTTTATCTGCTGAATCGTGGATTTAATTGGAGTAGGCTCACTATTCTTCAAGCGTATATGTGCTTAGGTGGTGTACCTTATTATTTAAGTTTGCTTTCTGCTTCTGAAAGTTTGGCAGAAAACCTGGATAGACTGTTTTTTGACCGTGATGCAGAATTGCAAAAAGAATACAGCAGATTGTATAAGACATTATTTAAATCTCCTGAGCCGTATATGAAGATTGTAAAGCTTTTAGCGGAATCAAAACAGGGGTTGACAAGACAGGAAATCTCTACCAGACTTAAAATCAGCGGGAAGGCACTTACTGATCAGTTGGGCAATCTTCAGAGTTGCGACATCATTCGCCTTTACTATGTGAAGGAGTCAAAAATCAAGAAGAATGGAGGTATCTATCAATTGATGGATTTTTATTCACATTTCTATTTGAAGTTTGCTTTTCTGGGATTGGGAGATGCTCAATATTGGAGCCATCATTTGAATACACCTGCAATCAACAACTGGTATGGAATGAGTTTTGAGCGTGTTTGTTTAGCTCATGTAAATCAAATTAAGATAATATTGCGCTTCGATAGAATTTCAACTCAATTCTATTCATGGAGAAGTAAAACTGATGTGGCCTCACACGAAAAAGGTGCACAAATCGATATTATTATCGACCGAGCAGATGATATGATAAATGTGTGCGAAGTGAAGTATAGTAAATCGCAGTATGAACTAACAAAATCAGAATTTGATAAATTACAAAATCGCATTAATCGTTTTCGTGGTGAAACAAAAACCAAAAAAGGCGTTATTCTCACAATGATTACCACTGAAGATCTTCTTCCGAATAAATATGCCAACGACATAGATTCACAAATCACGCTTAATGACCTTTTTGACACTAAATAAGTGATTAATTATGCAAATAGGGCTGTGGTCGCTTGGAGTGCGAGCACAGCCCTATGGTATGGGAGTGGGGGATAATCGGACTGCATTTTACGGACTGCTAAAACTTGAGAATCAAGTTTCGTTTATCCCAAATCGGTCATTAGGACTTGAGGTATTAAATACCGCAAGAAGTAATCTGAAAAATCATTACACGGTCTAATAACCGATTTGGGTTTATACGCTTGTAAGCATAAAAGCCATATACATGGGAATGGTGAAAATATTCTCCTTTCGCCCTATATTGTAATCGCCCAGTTTGATACAATAGTTTACGTGGTATTTCTCAGGGTGTTTTAGCACTGTGCGTAACGATTTCGAATTACCAGTGGTGGCTTTACACTCTACAGGCATGCATTCACCACAGTAGCGTATTACGAAATCCAGTTCGATGCCTCCGTCTTTGTGGTAATAATACAACCTTCTTCCCATCTTTCCAAAAATGTCGGCTACAAGATTTTCGAAAATAGCCCCTTTGTAGCCCAACAAATTGCCTTGCAAAATGCTTGCCTGTGTGCCATCTTCAAGCATACTTGTAAGGAGACCAATGTCGGCCATATAGATTTTAAACTCATTAGAGATTCGGTTTCCGTCGAGAGGCAGTTCTGTTGCCTGTATGTTGTAGCAGCGTTGAATGATACCTGCATCTTCTATCCATTGAATGCTTCCTGCAAATTCTTTTCCTCGAGCATTTGGTCTGATTTTTGAGAATTGAAATTTTTTATACTCCTTTGCTAATTGTGAAGGAATGGACTCAAAACACTCACGGATTTTTGATTTATCGGTAGGAAGGGCGTATTTGATCATGTCGGACTTGTATTCGTCAACGATTCTTCGCTGAACTTGAAGCAATGTGCCTATTTGATTGGTGGCTAAAAAAGTGGATACAGCTTCAGGCATGCCACCCACAATAGCATATAGGTGAAGCAATTCTCTCATTCTTTGATGTATTGCTTCGTCAACTGGCAATTCTTCATCAAAGCATTTGCGTAGGTACGTTAGGTGGATAGGCTTAATGTTGTTTGCCCACAGCCATTCTTCAAAGTCCATCGGGTACATGTTTTCTATTTGCTCAAATCCTACGGGGATAGAAGCCTCGCTTTCATCTTGGAGTTCCTCTTTTGTTTTATAACCATTTACACCAAGCAATGAGCCAGTACACATCACATCATAGTTCCCGTCGAGATAGAAATATTTAAGGGCTCCACGAGCGCGAGGGCAATCCTGTATTTCGTCGAAAACAAAACATGTTTCCTTTGCCTCAATTTCCACATCGGGCATTGTGGCGGATATGCGTAAAATGATTGAGGGGATGTCAAGATTGGGAATAAAGAAATTTCGATACTCAGGGTGTTCTCTGAAGTCCAAATACACCACATGTCTATAATTCTTTTTTGCGAAATCCATCACACTGCTTGTCTTGCCACACTGGCGTACACCTTTTATTACAATAGGCTTGTGGTTTGGAGTTTGCTTCCAATTTTTTAGCACCTCTTCAATTTTTCGCTTGTACATAATAATGGTTTTTACGATTCACAAATAACGGGAATTACGTTTTCATCCCGAGATTTTTACCGTTTTGTTACGTTTTCACCCCGAGTTTTTGATTGTTTGTTCACGTTTTCACCCTGAGTTTTGCTATTATGCTATTGCAAAAGTAGGTATTTATTATCTAATATTCAAATCTTTATGTTGCTTTTTTTGATTCTAATATTTATATCACAGAGATAACTGCGTCTTTTTCGAGAGGAATAGATTGTTTTTTGGTTCAGTGAAAAAATACTGGGGGACTGAAACAAAAACATAAAAAACAGCCTTTTAGCGATGCCAGTGCTTCGCACCTGTCGTTAGTGCTGTGGCATGTCTGATTTCAAGCCGAGGCTTGAATCAGCCACACCACATCACCAACGCCGCCCTCCCCAGCGAGGGCGGTGGCATCGCCAAAAGGATAAAAACCGCTCGCCTTGGCGAAAAACCAAACCCGGTAGGGACGTGATACTTCACGTCCGCCCAGAATTGTGATACTATATTGAATATCAATAATTTGACGCGGACGCGAAATATCACGCCTCTACCCAAATGTTGGTTATCGTTTTGAGAAATTTGATGCGGTTTTTTACCAAGAA
>SAMEA104315433__coassemble_3520_pt1 | contig 5195 bp, 5 predicted proteins | sample SAMEA104315433__metabat2_low_PE_009 | metagenome-assembled genome bin SAMEA104315433 (sample SAMEA104315433) | gut metagenome | biome: Monkey gut; feature: monkey-associated habitat; material: faeces | place: China | collected 2013
GATGTAATGGAGCGAAGCGAAATGGAATCTTTTCGAAATGCCTGCAATAGATATGCCAATATCATGCATTCCAGCGGAATGCGACAACATCAAATTGCCAAATGATGGAGAAATCGCATCCCGCTGGGATGCATATTGTTATGCTACCTTTTGCAGGCATTTCGCTTCGGTTATGCTACATTTCGCTTCGCTCATTTCGCATAACCTTCGCTGCATACCTGCCTACACACATCTAATCCCTACGGGATTTTCTCCAATCATCATCAACTATATGATTACAAAGACAACATGTATATCATTTCCTTATTTTTTGTTGAATCTGTTGAATCTGTGTGAGGCTTCTAATTACTAACATCTGAATCGGGGGTTTTTGGTGGAATTTGAGGGTGTGGGTGGGGGATTTGGGAGAGGATTTTAACGATTTGGGAATTATTATTTACAGTATGGGGGTGATGTGGACTTTTGTTTGGTTAATTTTGCAATGTGAAAGAAAAACATAAACAAGTTACAAACGAGCAACTGTTTTCTTCATTCCGTTTCTATAAATTTATCTTATTGGCCTTTTAATCGACATGAATAAACATCAATCTGTGTTTTTAGAGGAGTAGTTATCAACCAATCGCCGACAGAGAATGTTAGCGGTTGGTTTTTTTATGGGGGTATGTGTTTTTAGAGATTTGGGGATTCGGTGGCGGCGGCTGTTGCCACTACTTGCTCATAGAACACCTGGTCGGATTTAAGGCGTTCGAGCGCTTTTTTCGATGCTCCCTGATGCGATTCCTTTTTGCTGTAGCCTGTAGCGTCGGCAGCGTAGATGCCGCCCAGCAGCACTGCTGTGCGGAACACGGGATTGTTTTCGGTGTCGCAATAGGTATCTACAAGCTCGTATTCAATCACCACATGATACTTCTGCGTCCACTCAATGAGGCGGCTCTTGAAGTTCTTCTCGGTGTTGACGAGGCTCACGATGTCGATATTGTCGCGAATAATCTTCTTTTCGATGAATTTCTGGGCGCAGTCGTAGCCACGGTCAAGGTAGATGGCTCCCACAAACGCCTCCACGGCATTGCCGCTGATATAGCTGTTGTGCGACGACGAGTGCGACGAGGCCTTCACATGCTGGTCGAGATGGAAGAGCTTGCCGATGCGATTGAGGCTTTCGCGTTGCACGATTTTGGCGCGTGTGCTGGTCAGGAATCCTTCGTGCTTGTCGGGGTAATGGTGGTAGAGATATGCCGCCACCACGAGGTCGAGCACAGCGTCGCCGAGGTATTCCAGTCGCTCATTGTTCACCCAGTTGCCGTTGGCGTCTTTCACGGGCATGGAGCGGTGCACGAATGCCAATTTGTAGAGTTCAATGTTTTTCGGGTAGAATCCTGTAAGGTCATGTATAAAGACATAAAGCCCCTTATCCTTAGAGGAAAGGAGCTTTATGAATGATATGATACCGTTAAACACAGGGATTAACCTTTGTACTTCTTAACGATGATAGTAGCGTTGTGACCACCGAAGCCGAAGGTGTTAGAAAGAGCTACATTAACTGTGCGCTTTTGAGCCTTGCCAAAAGTGAAGTTGAGGTTGTAGTCGATCTTTTCGTCGCGGTCGTCGTCTTCGTGGTTGATAGTTGGAGGAACGATGTCTTCCTGTACCGACTTCACACAGAACATAGCTTCCATAGCACCGGTAGCACCGAGCATGTGACCAGTCATCGACTTGGTAGAGCTGATGTTGAGTTCGTAAGCGTGCTTACCGAAGAGGTCAACGATAGCTTGTGCTTCGCTGAGGTCGCCCACAGGGGTAGAAGTTCCGTGTACGTTGATGTAGTCCACATCGTTAACGCTGAGTCCAGCATCTTCAACCGCACGCTTCATCACCAAGTGAGCACCGAGGCCCTCTGGGTGAGTGGCAGTGATGTGGTAAGCGTCGGCACTGGTGCCACCGCCCACTACTTCAGCATAGATCTTGGCACCGCGAGCCAAAGCGTGTTCGAGTTCCTCGAAAATGAGGCAAACACCACCTTCGCCCATCACGAAGCCATCGCGTGAGCCGCTGAATGGACGTGATGCGGTTTCAGGGCTTTCGTTGCGAGTAGAGAGTGCGTGCATAGCGTTAAAGCCACCCACACCCACTGGGCAGATAGCGGCTTCAGCACCACCGGTAACGATGGCAACAGCCTTGCCCAAACGCACTTGGTCGAAAGCCTCGATCATGCCGTTGGTTGATGATGCGCAAGCAGATACCACACCGAAGTTAGGACCACGGAAACCATACTTGATGGAGATGCGGCCAGCTGCGATGTCGGCAATCATAGAGGGAATCAAGAAAGGACTATACTTAGGACCCTGATCTTTATGAGTGGCATAATATCCCACTTCTTCCTCGAAGGTGTGAATACCACCGATGCCAGAAGAGAAAATCACGCCCACCTCATTGCGGTCGGTGTCGCTTTCAAGAAGTTTCGAGTCCTCCAATGCTTGCTTGGCAGAAGCCAGAGCGTACTGAGTGTAGAGGTCGTTCTTCTTGAAGTCGCGTAGTTCCTTGCGGTCGCCTTCAGCCACATAAAGTTCAGGCTTGAAATCCTTTACTTCACATGCAAACTGAGTCTTGAAAAGGCTTGCGTCGAAATGAGTAATAGGCCCTGCACCGCTCACACCATTAAGGGCATTGTTCCATGTAGTTTCTACATCGTTGCCCAATGGAGTGATTGCTCCAAGACCTGTTACCACTACTCTTTTTAATTCCATAACGAAATATTATGTAGCGGAAATGAAAAGATTATGCTTTTGCTTCTTCGATGAACTTGATAGCGTCGCCTACAGTTTGGATACCTTCTGACTTTTCGTCTGGAATAGAGATACCAAATTCCTTTTCAAATTCCATGATGAGCTCTACAGTGTCGAGTGAGTCAGCACCGAGGTCCTGTTGGAAAGTTGCTTCTGGGGTTACTTCTGCTTCGCTAACGCCTAATTTGTCAACGATAATTGCTTTTACTCTTTCAGAAATTTCAGACATAATGTTTAAATTTAAGAATGTTATTAATATTTATTTTTTGTTGTTTTCAAACAAATTCCTTGCAAAGTAAGTAATTATTTACCAAATATTAAAGAAAAAAATCCATAAATTGTGCGTCGTTGCACTTTTTTAGTTTTCGTGTGCAACGAATATTGATTTTTTTTCAAAATTTAACACTTATTGCACACTCGCTCGTCATTTTCTCTTATTTATTGGTCAAATACGAACACGGCTTTTACTTTTTAGCGCCTTTTCTCGATTCGGCAGGGAGTGGCTGCACATCGTCTTTGTTCATGTAATAGTTGATGCGCACAATGCCGTTCTTGTAGCCAAGTGCCACAGCGGTTCCGTTCTCGCTCTCAAACACATTGTTGCCTGCGCTCACAAAACCGTTCTTGCCCATGTTGGCGGCCATGAATGCCACGAGGTCGTCTTCAGTGCCATCGGCGTAAGAAACCACAGGGAAGTCGAAGCCCACAAGGCGAACTTGCGTGTTCACGTTGAAATTAACCTGGCCGTCGGCACCTTTTGATGCGATAGGACCGGCAAACGAGACAAGGGTTGAGCCCACAGCCAACGCGTCTTGACCAACGTAGGCTTCAGGGTGAGAGGTGTCGATGGCTTGGAGCATGTGGCCCACGGTGGTGCCCTTTGCCACAGGCACGAAGCCCTGCTCGTTGAACATGCTCATCAAATTGCTGCCAGTGATAGCCAAGTCGATGAAACCGCGAGTGGCAATGGCACTTGGGTTGCCATTGGCGTGCGCAATCTTGGCGTTGCCCACAGGCTTGCCGTTTTCATCTACGAGGAAGTAAACGCCTGCTTTTTCGCTCACCAAGTAGCGGTTGGCGCACACGTCGATGATGTCGAGATACTTGATAGGCACCACCACTGTGCCGTTGGCGTCGATAGCGCCAAACTTGTCGCCCTTCATCACGATGAAGCCGCCCTTGCCGGTGGCAGAGTGCTGGTCGTAGCCGTCTTTCTTGATTTTATCCGACACTTGGAATGGATTGGGGGCCTCCTTGCCTTCAGGATTGAGGCAAATCACGGTGTCGCGCTTCGCCATGTTCACCACAGGAATCACGCCCTGGTTGAAGTTGGGAGTGAGTGGGTTGTACATGGTGGAATTGGTCTTGAAAGTCTCTTCGCCTTTCTTGTCGATGAAGCAGATGTCCACGATTGAGTCGTTGTCACGCTGGCGCGCCACAGTTGCGTGGTCCTCAAACATGAATGGGTGGGCCTGGTCGTACTTTGGTGCAATCGCAGTCTTACCCTCGGTGTCGATGTAGCCGTATTTTGAGTTGATGAAACGAGCCACGGCAAGTCCGCGGTTAAACATCGAGCATTCAGCCACGCTGTCGCTCAACTCCTTCACCACCTCGCACTTTTCGTTGATGATGCTGATGGGCTTGCCCTTGAGGCTTGCCAGAGCCAAACCCTCCACGCCAAACTCGGTGGCGCTGCCAAAGTGCTCCTTGTTGACAGGCTTTTTAGGGTCAGCCACATTATAATAATCGAAGGTGCCTTCGTCGTTCATCACAAAATACATATCGTTCACCACAGCCGATGGCATGGCTTTGTACACATCTTTCACCACCACATCGCCAGATTCGAGGTCGAGAATACTCCACATCTTGGAGCCTTCGAGCTGCACAGGCAAATACTTCATGGGCAATGGATATGCCTCGTTGGTTTTGCTGCCGTTGCAAGCCACCATAAGCAGCACCATAGCCGCAGCAAAAACTGATTTCAATAAATTCTTCATATTGCGTAATTAATTAGTTTTCAGTCAAAATAATGGGCGATGTGGCAGAAAAAAGCCCACAATCGTCCATATATAATGCAAAACTACAAATAATTTTCCACATTTCCCCCATTTTCCCCACCAGAATTGCCACCCCACCCCCACTCCACCCCACCATCAAAGAACCGTTCCTTTGATGATGTTTTATTATATATCATTGGATTACAAATAGTTACAAAGCAACAAAAGCACACCAAAACGCACCAAAAATTCAAATGAATGCCCAAGCATATAAATCCCGTAGGGATTTGATGTGTGTAGGCAGGTATGCAGCGAAGGTTATGCGAAATGAGCGAAGCGAAATGGAGCATAACCGAAGCGAAATGCCTGCAAATATCGCATAACAAATATGCATCCCAGCGGGATGCGATTTCGC
>SAMEA104315433__coassemble_4900_pt1 | contig 4171 bp, 6 predicted proteins | sample SAMEA104315433__metabat2_low_PE_009 | metagenome-assembled genome bin SAMEA104315433 (sample SAMEA104315433) | gut metagenome | biome: Monkey gut; feature: monkey-associated habitat; material: faeces | place: China | collected 2013
GTTTCACCTCGCTCCATCCCGATAATTTACAGGGACAACATGTATATCATTGCCTTTTTTTATGACGCCAGGATTGTCACTTTGACCTCATTGGAGCAATTATCCTCCATGCACACGCCCCATGTCAATTCTATATCTGAGTTGGGATTACTCAGCAATTCTATGATGGGGGTGAGATCTGACATCTTAAAACTCTTTCCAGCCCATACCTGGATTAGAAGTTTTGATAAATCCTCCTGTTTGATATGGATAGAATTGAGAATTATGTCAATCGCCTCATTTAAGGTTGCTCCTTTGGAGGTATAGACATAAATTACTCCGCCATCTGTGAACATCGACGCGACATCGGATTCATCAATACTGATTAATCCGTCTGCGGCAATGACGGCGTCTATTTCTTTCGCATCGCCATATACAGTATGACCGTTCCAAATAGTTGTATTGTCCATTATATTTTGGTTGATTAAACGTATTCTTTTGTTAAAATATTTATTTCAGCACTTGCACAACACCCATCCTGAAACATCACTATTGGGTCTACCAGCATTATCTGGCCCGGCTCTTGCGTAATTGAAAAAAGCTGATACTGATCATCGCCGAGCTCGAAATTGACACCCAAAGTATTCTCCCCTTTTGTCAATTCGATTCCGACAATGTCGAACCACTCCTTCTTATCTTCGAAGAAATTATCTACTGATTTATAATCTTTGACAAGTTCAGATAGAAAGTCATAACGCTTGCGCATCATTTCTAAGTCACTTCCAATCATCGCTATAATTGTTTATATTAACAGAGAAAAATCATTTGCGACCCGGACAGGACTCGAACCTGCACGACCCCTTCCATCTAATATAAGGCGCGTTTGACCAATTTCGTCACCGGGTCGATGTTATTTGCATCACGAAATTATCGTATTGTTTGCGAATGCCATCGGCAACGATGGAGGCCCCGTTGCCGATAGCAATTACTATGTTTTTCATCTTTCATGGGTTGAAATATTCTTGACTTTCAGAGCCTCATTAAAATTAGACATAATGTCGTTGTACAGAGCCTCATCAGTTGTAGCGCTGCGAGGATTCATATGGTAAGAGTCTATAATCCAAACATTCTTTGATTGAGAATAGTATATCCAGTTGTTGAGCTTTTCGGCATCATTGTAAATGTTGTCGACAACAAAATTTTTGATGTAACTGCTCCCGCCACAACAAACTATGATGTTAGCATCGTGCAGTTTGATTTGACTGACAATTAAATCTTTATACTTCTCTGCGAAGGATGCCAGGACGGCGGTATCAATGCTTGTACCTCCGTCGTTTTTCTTCAAATTGATTCGTGCAACTGCTGTTTCATTCCACACCTTATCGCAGAATGTGACATCGTTTACTTTGTCCCAAGGCAAATAACCCTCGGCGGAAATAGTTGCAAGTCCGGCTGTAATGCGAAGCATATTCTTAACAAATCTCCCGCCGAAAGCTAATGAACCATCAGCATTGTGGGTAAGTTCGCAACAACGCATATCATATGGGTTTCCTGATTCGTTGGGGTCTTTTGATATGAACAGAATTCGGCGACATGCCTTATTCCATTGCTTATCTTCTCCACCGCAATCTCTTTCCAATTTTCCATTGTCTATGGGATAGCGATCTCCTTTGTAGTAAACACCATCTTGATAAATATCACCATCACCCATTTCTGCTGCTCGGGTTGTCCATTTTTCAAGGATTTCCTGATTCTTGTCGTAAGTATACATTTATTTCGAGATTAGTATGTAGTCAAAGTTTACGTTGTTGATTTGCTGTTCGAACTTCTCTACGGGACAGGATAGTCCGTATTGGGAAACAAAAGCCTCAGCCATAGCTCGGCGATAGCGGGCTTGAGTCCAGATTGATGATGAGACCATATCTGTGTGGATACGGATTGACATGCCAGGTTCGAATTTCACGACCCCGCTGTTGAATTTGCGCTTTGCGCTAACTTCATAGATAGCCATACTTTCTAATATCTAAAGGTGCTTACTTCATTCGGGCATCGGCTTTCCCGGTTGCATCAAAAAAAGAGGACACAACACTCTTTTGGTTCGCTCTTTCGGTAAGGCTCTGGTAAGCCCGGAATCAAGATTGAAGCAAAAGCAGCCTGCGCCCTCGCATGGAGGATACACGGCTTGCCACTGACTTCCATCTGCTGATTCCTCGTTAGATTTACCAGATTTAACCGAATCGGATGGCGGTCATTGCAAGTTATGCAATATCGTATGTCGTTTTAGTCTGTCTGTTTTGTAATCAAATTTTGATGTTTGATTGCAAAATTACAAAAAGATTTCTGAACGGCAATGCTATATCGCAGGTGCTTGATATGTTTTACAGCACAAAATTATGGCTATTCGCTGCCAAATTTTGTCAGCGCTCAATCTTTTTACCTCTTGGAGTCAATTTTTTTATTCTGGATAGAAGTATTTCGGCTCTTTTCCTCACCTCTTCCATATTCGGTTTGTTGTCGAAACTCAATGAGAACAAATTATTGTCGGAAGGCTTGTGCCAATAGTAGCCACCGCGATAGCGGACTCCATCTTTAAGACCGATGTCAAATGCATTGCGTTGACGTTCCTCAGGATTATCTTCATCAGTTACTACATAGAAATCCACTTCGTTTTCATAAAATCCGATTGACAACCACAGGCGCGTGTTCTTGAAATCCTTGTCATCCCATACGCACACATAGTTGCAATAGTATTCATCTTTTTCCGATTGATTTGCTCCATTGATTCCTCCGCGATTGGCAAGTTCAAAGAATTGAGACGCATACTGCTGAGGCAATCGGCTCAATGCCGATGACAGGTCGCGGGCGGCGCGCATATCATCATTAGGAATGTCATTACCTACGGTGAGCATTTGTAGAATTTCATTGATAGTTGTATCTTTTCGTGACTTCTTTTCCTTCATCAGAAGTATGCCGAGCAATGTAAGCTGCTCATCAGAACCGAAATCATCCGGAATTTGTGCCGAGTATCTCTTGGTAGTAGGATTGCAGATAATCTCACACTCGAACAGTTCCATCAAATCTTTTTTGATACGATGGAAAGTTCGCTCCGAAATTTCTGTTTCGTTCTGATCGTTCTTTATTGAATTAGCCCATTTGTCGCTTATCTCGTTGCGGGTTATACCGAAGGATGATGCAGCGAGAATCTCGTTCATTACCCATAAAAGGCGTTTAAGCGAAGGTATTGACATAATTATATTTCAATTAAATTGGGGGTATTTAGTTTTGAATAATCTTCGTTCATGATTGCGCCATTGGAGAATACTACGTCACCTTGGCGCAAGATACCATGCTGGCGATGGATATGCCCGAAAAGATGAGCTTTGGGGTGGAGAGTTTCTATCTTTGATAAAATTTCGCGCGAACCGTAGTTTATTTCATCATCATAGTCAAGGATGCCATAGGCCGGAGAGTGCGTGATCAGAACATCGGTTTCATCGGGGATGCGGTCGTAGTTGTGACTTTGACGATCAGTAATACAATCCCCCATGAACATCGGCACACCATAGAACCGGATACCATCAATCTCGATTCCGGAGTTGCAAAGATAATGCACATTCTCATCCAACCCGTCGACATCGGCACCATAAAGACATTCATCGTGATTGCCACATATGAATATTTTTTGACGATATGGCAAGTCGCAGAACCAGTTCAGAAAGTCTATCGCTTCCGCCTCATTTCCGACCATGCAGAAATCACCGGAATGTACCACCACATCAGCCTCAGGCAATGCCTTTAGCCGACGATGACAATTGTGGGTGTCTGATAAATGGAGTATTCTCATGCTAATCAAGATTGTTTTGCAAAGTTAGTAAATGTGGCTGACAAATTATGGCAGTCAAAGATATTATTTTTGCAAACCAAAGGGACGGTTTTGGTTTGTGGTTTGAGGCTGAGGCTTGAATCAGCCACACCACATCACCAACGCCGCCCTACCCAGAGAGGGCGGCGGCATCGCCAAAAGGATAAAAACCGCTCGCCTTCGGCGAAAAACCAACCTGGTAGGGATGTAATACTTCACGTCCGCCCATAATGCGGTATTATATTGAATATCAACCATTTGGTGCGGACGCGAAATATCGAAAGCACTGAAAATATACGTGTTTTTGGGGGATTTTTGAGGGCAAGGGCG